>SXGT01672925.1_pt1 | contig 23607 bp, 17 predicted proteins | sample 3176221 | NCBI WGS metagenome assembly SXGT01 (sample SAMN11356862, study PRJNA531348) | freshwater metagenome | isolation source: freshwater sample F1-120 | place: China: Fuxian Lake, Yuxi | collected 2017-12-25
CGCGAACACAATCCGCTGCGCTCCCGCCTGAGCCGCAATGTTCCGCAGCAGTTCGATGAGAATCACTCGACTCCCCCGATCATTCGGCACCGTCCTGGTCGCCACCGCACCCTCCTTGCCCACACAGCTTTTCAACATCAAAGTCTTGTCATGCAAATCACAACCAACCATCAATACGTCTGACATCTCTCAAGCTCCTTGAAATAATTTGGAAATGGGGTTTGACCGCTCCATCCCAAGTTCACCTTCAAGGAGCCCTTTTTCAAACCTCCCACATAGTGACTGGCGCGTCTTGCGGGAATCGAGCGTCAGTAGAGTTTTTCGCGGTACGCCTTATCGATCATCGCGTCGAGTTCGCTGACCGGCGTCGTGAGGCAAAGCTGATCGACGAGCATTTTGCCGAGCGTCGGCATTTGATCCTGTATCAGCCGGTAGTCCTCGGACCAGAGTCGCGACCGTTTCAGAGCCTTCGCGCATTGCAGGAACGCTTCACGCACTTCGACCAGAATTCCGCTGCGAGGCGTCTTCCCGCCGACCGTGCATTCGTCGAGCAGTTCCGAACGCAACACGACGCGCGCGACGCCGTTCACACGCAGCGTTTCGTCGATGCCCGGAATCAGAAAGAGCAATCCGACGTGTGGATTGCACACCAGATTCCTCAGTGAGTCGATGCGATTGTTCCCCAACCGGTCGGGCACAAACAGCGTCTGCTCGTCCAGCACGCGGACGAATCCAGGAGCGTCGCCGCGCGGAGAAATATCGGCCGAGCCGTCAGCCGCCGCACTCGACAAACACAAAAACGGCGATCGCTCGATGAAGTGCCGGCAGTGTTCATCGAGCCGATGCAAGCACTTGCGAGCCGCAATCTCGGAGGGTGGGCCGTACAAGTCCCGCAGCTCACTTTCGCTGTCGGCCACTTCGATCACTCGCCCGCCGTAGGTCTCGGTTTTCATTTCGCATTTCCCTGATTGAGATCGGTCCGACAGCTCACTTCCCCGCGGCAAGCCATAAGCTGCCGAATGAAATCCATCGAAGACTTCTGTTGGTTCTTTTCATGCTCGGCCTTCCGGTATCCTGGAGTGCATTCCAACGGAGTTGGCACTGGTCCGATGGTCGCTTTTGAGTGAGAAAACAACAACCTGCAGAGTACCAACAATCCTCGCGGTCGCCGGATTGGAAGGGATGTTTCATGTCGCGGTTCTCCCTGTTCGTCTCGCTGGCTGCTCTGGCCGGGCTCGTCGTCGTGATGGCGCAGCCCGACAAGCCAGCCGCTGAGCCAACATTGGAGCAGCGCTTCGCCATCGACGTGTTGCCGTTCGTCCAAAGTCACTGCTTGAGTTGTCACGGGACCGAGAAACAAGAAGGCAAGCTCGACCTGAGCGGCCAGTCGTCGGTTGCAGCAGTCGTGCAGAATCATCTCGTGTGGGACCTCGTCCTGGAACGACTCGAAGTTGGCGAGATGCCGCCCAGGAAAGTTCCGCAGCAGCCGACGGAGAACGAGCGAAGAATCGTCTGCGAATGGATCAAAGAGTTTCGCGAACACGAAGCGCGCCGCCACGCGGGCGATCCGGGGCCGGTGCTGGCTCGGCGATTGAGCAACGCCGAGTTCGACAACACGATCCGCGATCTGACAGGCATCGACATCCGACCGACGCGCGAGTTCCCAGTCGATCCGGCCAACGAGGCGGGATTCGACAACTCCGGCGAATCGCTGGCGATGTCGCCGGCGCTCGTGAAGAAATATCTGGCCGCAGCGCGGCTGGTTGCCGATCACGTCGTGCTCAAGCCGGAGGGGTTCGTCTTCGCTCCGCATCCCGCCGTGACCGAAACCGACCGCGACAAATTCTGCGTGCAGCGGATTGTCGATTTCTACCAGCGGCACAACGTCGATCTCGCGGACTACTTCTTTGCCGCGTGGAGATTTCAGTATCGTGAAGTACTCGGCAAGTCGGATGCGTCGTTGAGCGACTTCACGAACGAAGGGCGGCTCAGTCCCAAATATCTGGCAAAAATTTGGTCGGTGATAACGACGCCAACCGATGCCGGTCCGCTGTCGGAAATCCAATCCGAATGGAGAAATCTCAGGAAACCAGGCGAGCCGCAAGGCGTTAGCCCCCGGACGAATCCACACACCGAAAATGTCCGGGGGCTAACGCCCTCCGGCTCGCCAGTCGTGGTACAAGACTCCGTGCGCCGCGAGTGCGAGCGACTCCGAGACCTCGTCATCAAGCTGCGAATGGAACTCGATCCAAAGATCGAGAAGCTGCATGTGAAGGGGCAGTCCGACGGCAGTCAGCCGCTGGTGTTGTGGTGGAATCGACAGCTCGCTGCACAGCGGATGCGATATTCCAGTGACGGCAAGGACGAGTCGCTTGATGCGGCTCGCGGCCGCTTCTGCCGCGTGTTTCCGAATGCGTTCGCGATCTCCAGTCGTGGCCACTACGCCGACGCAAAGTTGGGGGCCGATGTGCGACTGCTGACAGCCGGCTTTCACTTGATGCAAGGTTACTTCCGCGACGACGAGCCGCTGTGCGAACTGGTTCTGGACGAAACCGGCAAACGCGAACTCGATCGACTGTGGCAAGAGTTGAACTTCATCACCGGCGTCCCGATGCGGCAGTACAAAGATTTTCTGTTCTTCGAGCGGGCTGAGCCGCCTCGTTTCGCCGGCGGTGCCGAGTTCGATTTCGCTCGCCCCGAAGACAAGGGCGTGACGACTGAAGTGAAGCTCACGCGAATGCGCGACGCCTATCTGGTCAAAGCCCGTCAGCAAGAAGCCAGCGCTCCAGCCATCGAAGCGATCGAAACCTACTTCGCGAACATGAACGCCGACTTTCGTTGGATTGAGAAGGCTCGACTCGACGCGGAACCGAGCCATCTTGAGTCGCTGGTTCGATTCGCCGAGCGTGCCTACCGCCGCCCGCTCGGCTCCGATGAGCGGGACGACCTGCTGGCGTTCTACCGCAGCCTGCGCGAACAGGACGGGCTGAGCCACGAAGAGGCGATCCGCGATTCCATCGTCAGCGTGCTGATGTCGCCGCACTTCTGCTACCGCTTCGATCTCGTGGCGACTGGCGAAACAACTCAACCGTTGTCGGATCACGAACTCGCCAGTCGGCTGAGCTACTTTCTCTGGTCGAGCATGCCTGATGACGAACTGCTGGCCCGCGCCGCGGCTGGCGACTTGCATCAGCCGGAGGTGCTCGTCGCGCAGACACGCCGCATGTTGCTCGACGCTCGCGTGCGCGGCTTGGCGACCGAGTTCGCTGGCAACTGGCTGGAGTTCCGCCGCTTCGAGGAACACAACAGCGTCGATCGCGAACGCTTCGCCAGTTTCACGAACGAACTGCGTGCCGCGATGTTCGAGGAACCAATCCGCTTCTTCATCGACGTCGTGCAACGAAACGGCTCGGTCCTTGATTTCCTGCAGGCCGATCACACGTTCATGAACCCGATCCTCGCGAAGCACTACGGCATCGACGTGGAGCACGTTTCCAACGTGCTCGTCCCAGCGGCCACAACGGGCACGTTGAAAACGTACCCCACGGAAGACAACTGGCACCGCATCGACGACGCACACCGCTACGGTCGTGGCGGCTTGCTACCGATGTCGGTCTTCCTAACGAAGAACTCACCCGGCCTGCGCACGAGTCCGGTGAAGCGCGGCTACTGGGTCGTCCGCCGATTACTCGGCGAGCACATCCCGCCACCACCGCCGGAGGTTCCCGAACTTCCGAAAGACGAAGCGACGCTCGGCGATCTGACGCTCCCGCAGCTTCTGGCTCGGCACCGCGACCACCCAGCTTGCGCGGGTTGTCATCAACGCTTTGATTCGATCGGCCTTGTCTTCGAGGGCTATGGCCCGATCGGCGAACGCCGCGACAAAGACCTCGGCGGCCGTTCGGTCGATGCGCGAGCCACCTTCCCCGACGGCAGCGAAGGTTCTGGCCTTGATGGCCTGCGCAGCTACCTGTCCGAGAAACGTCAGGACGAATTCGTCGAGAATCTTTGCCGCAAGTTGTTCGCGTACGCCCTCGGCCGCAGCCTGCTACTGTCCGACAAGACGACCATCGAACAAATGCGTGCTAAACTCACCGCCGACGGCGAACGATTTGACAGTCTGATTGAGTCCATCGTCACCAGCCCGCAGTTCTTGAAGAAGCGTGGCCAAGACGCACACCGCGAATGACGATTTCAGGGGAGGTCGATCCATGATGACTCACCAATCTCGAATCAGCCGGCGCACAGTTTTGCGTGGCGTCGGTGTCGCGATGTCTCTGCCTTGGCTGGAGTCCATTCCGGTGTGGGCGGATGAGTCGGGCAATTCGCCTTCGGCGGACCAACCTTCGTTTCCCAAGCGCTTCGCGGCGATGTTCATGGGGAACGGGATCAACCCCAAGCACTGGTGGGCGAAGGGGGCCGGGGCGGAGATGGAGTTGAGCAAGAGTTTGGAGCCGCTCGCACCGCTCAAGATGAAGCTCAATGTCGTCAGCGGGCTGTTCAATAAGCACGCGACCGGTGTCGGCATTCATCCGGGACAGACGGGGAACATTCTGTCGGGTGCGGCGTTGCAAAAGGGAGCGGTGCTGCGCGGTGGCATCAGCGTCGATCAAGTGCTCGCCAATCGGTTCGGCGAAGAGACGGCGATGCCGAGCTTGGTGCTCGGCTGCGAGCAGCCCATCACTGGATATCACGAGACCAATTTTTCGATGGCGTACAGTTCGCACATCTCGTGGCAGGATGCGAACTCGCCGGTGCCGATGGAAGTCTATCCGTCGCTGGCGTTCGACAGCCTGTTCGACAACCAGGGGAGCAAGCGGACGAAGAGCATCCTCGACCGAGTCAAAGAGCACGCCGCGCATCTGTCTCGGCAAGTCAGTCGTGACGATCGGCTGAAGCTCGACGAGTACCTCGCCAGCGTTCGCGAAGTCGAGAAGCGCGTTGAGCGGATGCGCGACGAGAAGACAACCGCCGACACCAACGCCGCGAATCGCGGCCGGCCGGCGATCACGATGAAGCGGCCCGACAACGGCCTCCCCGAAGACATCCGCGAGCACATGCGGCTGATGGGAGACATCATCGCCCTCGCGTTTCAGACCGACAAAACGCGCGCCGCCACACTGCTGCTGTGCCGCGATCTGTCGGGCCTGTTCTATCCGTTCCTCGACGTGCGAACCGCGCATCATCCGGCGTCACACGACGACGAAGGGGACGACTACGAAAAGGTGTCGCGGTACTACGTCAGTCAGTTGGCGTACCTCGCGACACGACTCAACGAGATGCCCGAGGGCGAGGGGACGGTACTCGACAACTCGTGCCTGATGTTCGTGAACAACATGTGGTCGGGCAGCAAACACGACTCGTCTAAAGTCCCGCTGCTTCTGGCGGGTGGCTTGGGCGGAACGCTCGAAACCGGCCGCGTCTTGGACTTCACCAAGAGCGGCGATAACAACCGCAAGCTGTGCAGTCTGTACCTCGCGCTGCTGGACCGCATGGACGTGAAGCTGCCGCAATTCGGCGACGCTGAATCGCGTCTCGCAGGGCTGTGAACAACGTAGCCGTCATCGCTACGCCGCTGAGACAAGTCGCGGACCAACTGGCCCAAACAGTGGTCACGAAGAAGTCTCGTTCGCGTGGCCTGACTCCGCGAACGGACATCGACTCGCGATTGATCGCGATCCTGCTGCGCGGCGAGTTCGCCTTGAACGGCTTCCGCAACCGCGACATCCTCGCCCTGCTGCGCCCCCGCGTCCGCGCCACAGCCAGCACGGCCATCCCAAACGCAAACGAGGCCGTGTTGTCCCAACAGCGACGTCAGTCGAGCCAAGTCACTCGGTTGCTGCGTCTGTTCCGCGCAAATGGTCTGAGCCAAAAGATTCCCCGTACCCACCGCTATCAACGGACCGCCAATGGCCGCCGACTGCTCCCCACATTCCCCGCAGCGAGAGCCGCGAGTACTCAAGCACTTCGCCAGATCGCTGCCTGAAATCTTCTCACGAAAACACAACTCTCAACGTTTGCAGTGCAGAGAGGGCGAGCTTGTGGCTCCTACTTCCCGAACGGGAGCAGCTTTTTGAGCGACAGTTCGCGGCTGTGAACGCGGGCGAAGAACGGTTCTTTGGGATCGTAGGGAGGCTTTCTCCAGGCCACTTCCCAAACGGGTTTGTTGTCGAGCGACGCCTTGAGCGCGTAGCCGGTCATCGGGGCCAGCGAGTAGTGCCAGCGGAGCACACCGTCGGTCTTCAGGGCTTCGAGGACGATCAGCAGTTCCGGGTCGGTGCCGTGGGCGTGAGCGAACAGTGCTCCGTCGAGCGTTTCGCTGTTGTCGGCACCGAAGCGAATCAGCGGCTTCGCGAGCAACCGCAGTTCGTCGGATTGTGGTCGCCCTTCAAACTCGTCGGAGGCGGTGAAGCGTTTGGCGATGTCACGCATTTGGATCAATCGCTGCACGGGGCTGTTTGCCGGTGCGGGCGCATCGGGAACCGGCTTCACTTCGACACCGGCTCGCTTCGGTTCCCAAGTCAGCTCCCCCTTCCGAGTCACTCGGAACGGCACGGGAGCCAGCGATTGAAACTCGTGAACCCACACGTCCTCGCTCGTCAGAAAGACTTGCGCTCCGACCATCGGCCGACCGGCTTCGCTCTTCCACAGGAAGAAGCCGCCGTCTTGCAAGCCGCTCACGGGATTTGTGAATCGCAATAGCGGATCCGGCTCCACACTGAGCTTTGCCTTGAAGTCCGTTGCCAGAAGGAACTCGTACTCCTTGACCGAAGTCTTCATGAACTCCAATCGCCGCGCCGCGAGTTTCTCGGCGGCCGCTTTCTCAGCAACAACCTTTGTGTCCGGCTGGTCCTCGGCGAACAGCGAAACAGCCGCGAACAGACTCACGAACAGAGCGGCGTGACAGAGAAGTTGCTTGCGACTCAGGTTGATGTATCTGCCCTCTCTGCGCTCTTCGCTCCTCTGCGGTAGAAGAAAAACCTTGATGCACCGCAGAGGAGCGAAGAGCGCAGAGAAGACAGTGCTCCGATCTGGGCGAAGATCCGTCTGAGGCTCAATGACCATCTCTTGTTCTCCCGAACCAGACGCTAGCGGGTTCCGGCTCATTTCGGCCGCGTGATCATCAACCGGCAACATCATCGGCATGGCTCACTTCACTTTCAGAATCTTCGCCGCGCGGATGGACAGACTCTTCAGCACGAACTCAGAGCCGCTGGCGGTGTCGCTGGCGTCGGCGTTGATGGCGAGGTACTTGATGTCTTGCGTACCGCAGGGGCGGTGAGCGATCAGGCGGAATTTTTCGGAGCCAGGCGCGGCGATGAGGTAATAGATGACCGCTCCTTTGCGTTGCAGGCGGAGGCGACCAGCGGGAGGGAAATCGCTGATGGACTCGTTGTGAAAATAGTTTGGGCGACTCGCGGAAACGAGTGCGGCCGAGGCGCTCGTCACTTTGGCAATACTCTTCACGACATGACGGACTTCGATGCCGATTTGATACGAATTGTCGAGGCCCGCGTTGAAGGCGATGCCGCTCCCCCAATGTTCTACGGCGGCAACGGTTCTTAGCCCGTCGTAATCCATCGTGGCGATGAAGTCGCCGCTGATGTGGACTCTCGGAGCGATGCCGGCAACTTGCGGCTTTTTTTCACCGGCGGGCATTGAGTATCGGAGGCCCGCGTCGGTCGCGGTGATGAACTTGTCCGCTTTGGAATCCCACACGGACTGGAACTCGGCGCGGTCGAACTTGGACTTCGTGAAGTCCCAGGTCATGGAATCTGGCAAGTCGGCGTCGGGGATCTCGGCCTTCTTCAGCGGGCCGCTGGCGAGTTCTTGATCGGCAACACTCGGCAGCTTCGTGGGCCAATCGCCTCGATAGCGGATGTTGCGGACTTTGACATTCGATTCGTTGGCGTAATGGAACAGGCCGAAGTGCCGCAGGTTGGTCGGTTCGATGTCATGCGTGAAGACAGTCTCGCCATTGAGTTCGATCGTCAGCGTGTCGGCTTTCGTTTTGAACTTGATCGCGTTCCATTCGCGCGGCTTGAGCGGTAGAGCAGGCAGCTCGCCTGCTTCCGCGTTTGACAGGCGAGCCGCCTGTCCTACGTTATCCGCCGTCAATCCCGTACGCTCCCAGCGGCCGTCGGTGAGCCAGTGGATTTTCACGCCGTCGGGTTCGAGCAGGCAGACCATGCGGTCGAGCGCGGGATGCACGAGCGTCTTGCCTTTGAGCGTTCGCTTCGGAGCGTTCGCTCCGAGGTACGACAGATTCTGGTTCGGCGGCGCGGCGACTTTCACTTCGGGGTCGTAGTAGAACTCATACGAAATCTCGCCGTCTTCGAGCATCGGCCGGTGATAGCGGATGATGTTCTCGACCTTGCGGCGATCGCGTCCGGGGTTCGCGTCGATTTGTTGCGGAGCCTGCATCACACCGTCCGCCTCCAGCGTCCATTCGAAGACTTGCTGTCCCCATTCGCTGGCGTAGTAATCAGTCATCCAGCCGATGAGATCGTTCGAGCCGAGCAGGTTGATTTCCTTCGGGATCGTCGGCTTCCCGGTGATGACGAGATCGCGAACGGCTCGCGACGACTGACCCGCCCAGCCGACGATGGCCAGCCACGGATCGTGTTCGGCAGTCAATTCTGCTTCGTAAAGTTTTTGCCCGTTGACGAAACTCGTGAAGCGGCCGTCCTTCACGACCAGTTTGTAATCGTGCCATTGCTGGACCCGCGGCGTGATCGGCTTTTCCAACGGCAAGTCGCGAACGGCTGATCGCGGATGCGAGACCTTCACCTCATTGTGAGTGTGCTTCAGCGCGTTCGCGATCCCGGCTCCCATCAGTTGGATTTCCCGCCAGTCGAAATGCGATAAGCGGCAACTCACTTCGTAGTCACCTCGCAACGGCGATTGAAAGTACGCGGCGTCGTAATCGTGACCGCCACGCAACGCCATCTCACCGGCAATCGTGTCGTACGATGCGACCGCATAACCTTCGCCGCGCGATCGCGCTCGCGGCTGCGGAACCGCTCGCCACTGTTTCGACTTTGGCTGCGTCCCGAACTCTTCGGACGTTCCGCCGTGGCCGAGATACATCGCCAGCCCATGAAGCTGTCTCACGAAGCGAACGAACTCCTGAACGCCAGGGTTTCCGGCCTGCACTTGGTGCTTGATGATGAACTCCAGCAGTTCGATCGCCGCTTCTCGCGTGAGCGGATGATGCACCGAGAGACTCGCCAGTGCCGCGTCGCCCCATCGCGAATACATTGTTGTCGGCCTGTGCTGCACGAGCAGCGTGTGGCATTCGCGAATCCGCAGAATCGCCTCGCCTGGGTCATCGGCCAGCAGCGCGATGATGCCGAGCATCGCCGCGCGGTTGCGAGCCATCTCGCCCGAACTGGCCGGATTGAACGCCTCGACCGTCTGCCGAAGTTCGTCCAGCCGATTCAACTCCGCCGCCGCGAGGACCAACAGAATCGCGGGCGAAACGAAATTCCCACCGGTCTGCACAAACCGCTGATCGACCTCATTTCGAGCCGCCAGCGTCGCAACATCAATCGGGTTCGCGTCGATCGTCGGCGGAGCCGGATGCGTCGGCGTCAACGCGCCGGTCGTTCGCAACAGATCGTGCGACTCGTTCGGGATGACCCAACGATACAGGAACTTGTACCGCTCCGCCGTGTCGAGCTTCACCGCTTGCCGCGAGATCTCAAACGCATTGTCCGAGATGCGATCCTCGCCCAACGCGTACGTCAGAAACCGCGAGTTCGCGAGCTTCTCATTCGGCTCCGGCGACTCAATCGCTGCTCGCGTCGCGGCATCAAACTCTTTCGGCCAATCACCGGACAACACGACGTTGCGAATTCGCAGGTCCGTTCGTGCCGCATCGTGGAAGAACCCAATCCGCCGCGAGTTCGTCGGCTCGATCTTTTCCGAGACGACTTCCTTGCCGTTGAGTTCAATCTCGAACAACCCGCTGTTGAGCGACATCGCCACGGAGTTCCAACCGGTCGTGAGATCACCCGCTGAAGCACGACGCGCCAGCGAGTGGTTTGTTTTCACGACACTCACCATCGCGCCACGACCACTCGCTGGCGCGTCGTGCTTGTCAGACTCACCCAGCGAATACACGACCTCACCGAACGTCGGCTGCGCGGTCGTGACTCCCGGCTGATGCCAGAACTCGAAGCTCACCATTTCGCCGTCGCGCAGCGGACGTTGATACGTCAGCAATGATGGTGACTCGCCCCCGAAGAACGAACTGCGTCGAGTCGATCGCAGCTCGTCGTTGGCGAATGTCCAATCGGTTTCAGACACACCCACCTGAGCCGGTTCCCCTTCCATCGTGCCGTCGTCTTCGACGATCGTATTGTACGTCTGCCCGTTCTGTTCGATCTTCACCGAGATGAATTTCCGAGCGTTCAGCGCTTCTGGCTTCGACTCGTCGAAGTACGTCGACAGCCAACCGCGCAGCCGCTCGTCGCCGAGCAACGCAACCTCGCGCGGGATCGTCGGCGAGCCGCTGATTCGCAGGTTGCGATACGAGGGGGTGAACCCCTGCGCGGCCCCAAGCGTCAGCCACGGAGCGGCCGTTCCCGGCATGTCTTCAAAGGCGGGCTGACCGTTCGCGTAGTACTTCACCTTGCCGTCGTGAACGCGGATCGTGTACCGGTTCCACGGTTCTTTGTGGAGCAGGTTCGTCAGCTTCGGATTCCCCTCGTAGCCGGAGTTCCCCTTGCCGTGTAAGTAGGCCGTGTCCTGAAACGCAAAAATCTGACACGACGCGCCGCCGTATCCGGCTCGCCCTTCCGACCAATTGCCCTCGCGACATTCCAGCGTCAGCTCGAACGAACCGGCGAGCGGAAGGCCGAAGACCAAGTCCGATTCGCGACTGTCCGAAACATGCGACAGGTACCCGTCGTGAGCAAACCACGTCGGTGGGAACCCACCCATCGCTCGCTCCGTCGCCGATTCAAAGCCGATCGAGTCCCACAGCTTCGGCATCGTCTTCAGCCAATGAGCCGCAACTTCGCCGGGGCCGGCCGCTCGACCGTTGACCTCTTTGTTCGGCAAGACATCGAACGATCGCAGCCGCAACGTCTCCAACCAGGCCATCCGAAAATGATCGCGCAGCCGCTGCGACTGCGTTCGCTGGCTATGCTCGATGAGCCGAAACAGGATCGCCTCGGCGGTCGCTCGCCATTCCGGATGAATCGCCGCTTCGACCGCGATGACGTAGGTGTCCATCGGCGGCATCGGCTTGATCTGCACTTCCCAACCCGGCACCGCCGCCGTCGTCGCATCGAGCAACGCCTTCAACCGAGTTGTCGTCGTGCTCGCACCGAGCGCCGTTGCCGATTTCGCTGTCGCTGCATCGCCGTTCTTTCCATTCGCCGATCCGTCACGCACGACCATCGCCAGCGTCCGCAACGACTGCACTGACGGCGTCTGCGGCACGATCGAACTCAGATCACGTACCAACTCGTCGAGCTTGCCAACCTCCCGCGCCGTCGCGACCAACTCCCGATCGGTGCTGTAAACGTCCGACAGAACGCCAGAACCCAGGCGAGCGGCACTTGCTTTGAGCGGCATGGCGCTAGCCACCGGTGAGCCTGGATCGACGTCGTTCGGCGAATCACCGGCGGCTAGCGCCGTGCCGCTCACAACGCGAGCGCGATTGTTTGTCGATGGTTCGTGGACCGGCACGAAGTCGATCAACGATCGCACCGCGTCCCGATCATCACTCGGCAGCGCCCACTTCCGCAGCAACGCGAACCGCTCGGCCGGTGCGAGCTTCCGCAACCTCTGACCGACTTTCGCCGCGAGATTGACCGCTCCCTCGCTGCGGAAATACCGCACCGCTCGCGGATCGGGAGTCTCTCCGGCCAACTCCAATCCGTCCGCGATCAGCCCCGCGTCGATCAACGCCGCCGCCCCGTTCTGTTTCAACGAGTGCTTCAGATAGGCCGTGTACTCCGCTCCGTACCGTTCCGGGAACGGCTTCGCGATCGCCGCCATCACGAGCCGCTTCGCATCGGCCGCTCGCCCCGCCCGCGCGTGACCATTCGCCGCATGAACTCGCAGCCACGGAGCGTTCCCGCGAAGTCCCGCCTGCAACTCCGAATTTCGCTGAGCCGGCAAGACTTCCTCCGCTCGATCCAACACCGCTTCGAGCAGCCGCAACCCCGCCTCTTCCGACTTCGGCTCCCGCACCGCCGCCGACACTGCATGACACAAATCCTCGAGCAACGGCCCGTTCGCCGACTTCGCATCGTCGAGCAACAACTTCAAAGTCTTGTTCGCCGACTCCGCATCACGCTCCGCCACCGCAAGCTGCACCGCGAAGACCCGCGCGACCGCCACTTCGATAGTTACTCGGGAGGGCGAGGCTCCCGCCGAGCCGACTTTTCCTGCGCCCTCTTTCTCAGTTCGCGGCTCGGCAGGAGCCTCGCCCTCCCGCTTGTCGGACTTCTTCGTGTCTGTGTTCGGCTTCTTCGCCTCCGACGGCGGCTCAACCTTGAGCGCCGCTTGCAGCCGCTCCTTCACGACCTCCGTCTGCTTCGCGAGCACCGCCCAACGAATCAACTCCGCCGCGACACTCTCCGGCGCGGCGACTCGGCCATTCGCTCGCGACAAGTACATCTCGTCGTAGTTCAACCGCCACGTTCCCACATACGGCCTCACGACACCTGGCGTCTTCGATGGCAGCACGACTTCGATCAACACCGCGACCACATCCGCTGGCTTCGCACCCTTCGCGGACCATGCCTTCGACAACCGCAACACATTCGGCGAGATCGACAGATTCTCCGGATGCTCCAACGGATCACTCACGCCCCCGTCTTTGAATGCGTCGGCCGCCAACGTCAGCGACTTCGCCAAGTCTCCGCCCTCGGCTTCCGCAACCGCCTGAGCCAACGCCTGATGCCCTCGAAACGGCTGAAACGCCGGCCGCTGCGCGGGAGCAGTCTTACCGCCAAACAACCCTTTCAAGAACTCCAATTGAGCCGACGCCCTTTGCGGCTGCATCCAGCAACATGCCACGGCCACCACAACAATCATCAATCGCGTTTTCATGGGAGATCTGTCTTTCACCATTTGGTTCGTTCGAGTTGCGGTTCTTTTCTCTGCGCTCTTCGCTTCTCTGCGGTAAGAACTCATTTTTCACCGCAGAGAAGCGAAGAGCGCAGAGGATCAAAACGGCCGCAGTTGTGGGTTCACGATTCGGCGAGTCCCTTGTTTCAGGCGGAGGACGTTGAAGTTGAAAATCAAGCCGCTTCGCCAATGGCCGTGTCGTAAGAGTGCGAGCAATCGCGCTTCGTGAAGCTTGTTGAGTTCGTCAACGGCGAGACACATGACAGGAATCTGTCCTGCCGCCACGAGCGGCACCTCGAACGGCTTCGGCAGTGTCACGTCCCCAAATTGAATTGGCAGCCGCTTCTGACGTTCTACGGCCACTCCTCGCAGTCCAAGTTCATGGCTGAGCGCCTCTTCATACGCGCTGGCCAATAGACCGGGGCCAAGGATGCGATGCACCTCGTAGGCAGCATCAACAACACTGCGCGAAGCGGGTTCAAACGCTGAATCAGACGACCAATCTTCAGAACCAAAATGACTCTCGACCTCCGAATGTGAACTGAGCACTCGACGCCGGATGCCATCGCGAAGGAGCGGGACGTCGAAGTTGATCAGCAATCCCAGTTCGATTCCCGTGAGCCGCAAGTAAGTGATGAGCTGCGCCTCGTGAACCGGCAGAATGCCTTCCACGGATTTGAGTTCGACGATCAGCCGCCTCGGAAACACAAAATCCGGACGATACCCGCAGTCGAGATGCGCCCCTTTGTAAACCAACGGCAGCCCCATCTGCGCATGATGATCCAAACCCACTTGAGTGAGTCGATTGGCCAACGCGAGTTGGTAATACAGTTCGTCCAACCCCGGCCCAAGCTCGCGATGCACATCAATCGCCGCCGCGATGACCGCGCCGCTCAACCGATTATCAAAGTTCTCGTGCATCACAATTGCTCCTGTTTTTCCTCTGCGCTCTTCGCTTCTCTGCGGTAAAAGGCTTTGCTTTCACCGCAGAGAAGCGAAGAGCGCAGAGTTCGCAACTACAACGGATTCGGGTGATAGCTGTTGTAGGTCTTCTCGATGTTCTTCTTGTCGCCGATCGGGTTGGATTCGTGCGACTGGTCGAGCGGTGCGTCCCAGACTTTGCGGTCCCCCTCGAAGACCGAGACGTTCCAATAATGAAACCGAGCGAACGCGTGTCGAAACCCGGTTCGCTTGGTTCCGCTCAAGTTCTCCTCAAACGCCTCGATCAGCAGCAGCACTTCTGGATCGGTCGCCACCGCGAACGAAAAGATCGCTCCTTCGATGACTCCGTTTTTCGTTGACGAGTACTCAACCAACGGCCGCGAGATCAGCCGCAACTCGGTGCGATCCTCTTTTGGGCTGACCAACTCCGCTCGAAACGGCCGAGCCAACTGCCGCATCTGCAACAGCCGAGCCGTATGCGTCGTCGCCGGCTGCGGCGAGTCTTCAAAGTTGCGCCATTCGACCCCGGCCCCCTTGGGCGTCCAAGCGAGTTTCCCATCAAACGACGATCTCATTGGCCCAGACGAGAACGATTGAAACTCGTGCTTCGCATAGACCTTGTCGTTGACCTCGTAGGTAAACAGCGACCCAATCGCCAACGGCCGCTCATCGAGCGTCCAGACATAAATCGCCCCACGCTCCTGCTGCCGAGCCGGATTCGTCCAATTCATCAACGACTTCTCGTTGAGCTTCAGCTTGGCCTTGTCCTTCACGGACTCAATGACGTACTTGCGAGCGTCCTCAATGAACGGAGCCGCCTCCTGTGCCGACGCATTGCTGGCAACAGCCATCGCCAACGCGACTAGGTTCGCAACCCGAATCGCTAACGAGCGAGTTCGCTGATTCATCGTTGGTGTCCTTGGTTTCCGAATGATTCGAACTCTGGTTTTTGTTTGCGTCTTCTCTGCGCTCTTCGCTCCTCTGCGGTAAAAGAAAACACCTTGATTCACCGCAGAGGAGCGAAGAGCGCAGAGAAACTCAGGGACACTTCATTCACTCCGTTCCGAAAAGAACCACGTCCACGTTTCAAAGACTTGTCCACGATTGTGGAGATACGGCTGCGACCACACGGGCTTGTCGTCGAGCCGGATTTCTAAGCCGCCGTTCGTCATGCCCGTGGCACCGAATTCCCAGCGAGCAGTCTTCCCTTCGCCACGAAACTGGACGGCGATCAGTGCGTCGGGATTCGTGCCCGTCGCACTCAGTCCGAAGAGTGCCCCGTCCGCAATCTGGCCGGGCACACTGGCGTATCGAAACAGGGGAGTCGGCAGTAGCCGCATTTCGTTCTTGGCATCGTCCGCCGCCGCGCCGGTCATCGTCGCCGTGAATCGCCGAGCCGACTGTTTCAATTGAAGCAGTCGAGACGCTTTCGACTCCGCGAACTCCGGCCCACCGCTCAACGGCTGAAACGATATGCCCGGCTTTGTCGACTCGAACTGACGATCGAACGGCCAAGTGACCGCGAGCAAATTCGGAGTCACCGACTTGGCATTGAAGACCCAATTCCGCGCTGGGTCCGCAAAGTTGTAGCGCTCCAGCTTCATCACCGAGACCGGTCTGCCCTGTTCGGTCCACACCCACATCGTCGCGTCCCGAATCCGACGCTGCTCGTCGCTGTAGCGGAAGATCGGTTCCTCGACGAGCTTCGCGGGACGCAGTTTCTCGCCCGCGCGTTCCGTGATCTTGATCGCCGCCGCCGCCGACCGCATCTCCTTGAGCAACGCTTGTCGCTCCGCCGTGCCGGTGTCAGCCGGATCGTCCGCGGTCGCCCACGATGGTCGGCCTGTCAGCGCCGCGAATAGAGCAGCAATCAGAATCCCCGTGAGACGACGTCGAGACTTCGCGTGCATGTTGATTCCTACATTGAGGCGACTCGTCGCGGCTGGCTCGGTCATCGGGCACCGCCAACTTAAGACGCCATGTCTGGAATCATATCGAGCGGCCCATCGGATCTGTCAACGACACGGCGATTCTTCGGCGGCGGCGGAGGCACTCACGGTTTGAGCTTCGGTGCGGGTGCCGGCTTTTTGTCGTTGATGCCGCTCCCCAGGGGAATTTGCTGAGGGGAGAAAAACGCATACGGTTCTTTGGACAGATTCGTCCCGACGGTGAGCCTCGCAACCGACCAGACTTCTTGGTCTCGAAAGGTCACTCGCAGCGCGTCGCCGTTCATGCGGGCGAGTCCGAACTGCCAGCTCGCGCCCGCTTTCGTTGAGATCGCCTCCAGCATCAAGAAGACTTCCGGGTCGGTTCCCTCAACGAACGCGAACAGGGCACCGTCGATGTACGTCGCTTTGTCGTTCGGGGCCGGATACCGAAAGATGGGTTGCGTGAGCATTCGAAGCTGTCGTTTCACAGCCGCATCGTCGCTGCGTGTGTCGGCCAGATGTGCGACGAAGTCACCCGCCAGCCGTCGCATCTGCACGAGCCTCGCCGCCGGTGTCTTCGCCGGAGCATCGGCATTCGACAGCGCTTTGAACGTCACGCCCCCCTTCTCGGAATTCCAGAAGTGGATGTCTTCGATCCGCCCCGCGATCCGTCCCGGAGCCAACGAGGTGACTTCCAACGTGCGGCCCCAATCGGGTGTGAACCAGTGATACCAGCTCCCGATCAACGTCGGCCGGCCGTTGTCGGTCCAAACGAAGACCTCGCCAATCACTTTCCCGATCGTCGGATTCGACCACCGCAAGATCGGCTCCGGATGCAATCCCAGCTTCGTGTTGCCCGTCTCGCCCGCGCTGAACTCGCAGCGGCCGACGAATTCCTTCGCGGTGGCTGCGGCCGAAGCTCGCAGCGCCTCGTCCGCTTCATTGTTGGGATCCTTCCCCTTCTCGGCGGCGAGTTGGCTTGGCAGGATCAACATCAGAGACAGCAGAATCGTTTGCATGGCGAGTTCCTTCAGAGTTGTCTTGAAGCTATTTCGAGGGTGTTGGCTTGGCTTTCTCAAACGGATTGCCGAACGGGTAGTCCTTCAGCGGGACGTGGAGGGGATAGAACGAGTCCGTGTTGACCCACTCGTCGATGTGCGGGTAGTCGGCCACGGCTTTGTCCTGGCGAACGAACCGGATGCGATATGTCGTGCAGCGCGACGTGGAGTATTGCCATTCGAGACCTGTCGGAGTTTGCCGCGCTTCGACCAGCAGCACCGCTTCCGGTCCGGACTGGATGTAGCCGAACAACGCACCGTCCACGATGCCGTCATCGAGAGCCTGATAGCGATACAGCGGTGTCGGCAGCAGCCGCATTTGCCAGTCGGATTTCCCCTTCCCGCCCCAGTTGCAGATGACCTGAAACTCCTTGGCGATGTTCCGCATTTGCACGAGCCGCGCGGCCGGCTTGTCAGCGGGAGGCTTCGCATCATCGAGCGGCTTGAGCGGACTGCCTGACCGCTGCGGCTTCCAGAAGGACTGATCTCCGTGCTTCATCTCAATCGGCCGATCGGTCAACGAGGCAAACACTCGTCCCCAAAACCGAGACGACACATTGAAGAAACCGTTCGTCACCACGACGGGCCGACCGCGATCCGTCCACAGAAACATCATGCCGTCCGCGTTCTGGCTGATCGGGTTGTCCCACCGAATCAGCGGGTCTTCAATCAACTCACACGGCTTATCGCCACGCCCCTCGACGAACAACCGATGCTCGCGCAGCCGGCTGCGATAGAAGTCGAGCTTTTCTTTGCCGGTGGCCGAGTTCCCGTCGGCGGGACTGCTTGGTTGCCGGGAAGACGTCGAGTCGGTTGGACCATTCTCTTGAGCACCAATCGGCAGACCGAGCAGTCCAATCAGCATCAAGCTCGAAATCATCCGTAAGAGGTCGAGAGGTCGATCAGATTCGGATTTAGAGGGTAGTTCTCCCCGAAAGGGTTTCGGAAGCCAGCCCAGGGCAAGCGAGTGAAACGAGCGCCGCCCTGGGATGGCATCAAGCCGACGTTGTGGCCCTGAAGGGGCCAAGGAACTCAGAGAATCCGTTGATGTTCGTCGCCGGTTTCCCGTGCCCCGACAGGGCACTACCGCAATGGGCTTCGCAAACCTAGGGCGGCGCTCACTCCGTTCGCTGGCCCTGGGCTGGTTTCCACGGCCCCTTCGGGGCGATCTGCCATCGACGTTGTTCACTGCGAGACTCCTTTGTCTTTCGAGTCATTGAAGACCGACTTCATTCGCCAGTACGGATTCGTCTTCGGAAAGATTTCGGTTCGCAGCGGCGGTGCGCGAAAGACTTCTTGGTCATCGTACAGCACCACGATCTCGGCCAAGCCCGTGCGGCCGAGGCCGAATTGCCAGACCGGTTTCGCTTCATCCGCCGGTTGGACCGCTTCGAGAAACAGTGTCACTTCCGGGTTCGTATCCTGAGCAATGATGAACATCGCTCCGTCGATGAGTTGCCGATCGCGGTCCTCGTAGCGATGCACGGGTGCGGAGATTAGCCGCAATTCGTAGCGCGGCCGATCGGGCTGAGTCACCCAGAACTCGTGAGCGGTGAATTTCTGCGCGAACGCTTTCATCTGCCGAATGCGACCCGCCGGCGTCTCGGCAGGAGGCGGAGCGTTTGGCAGCCGTTGTACCTTCAGGCTGTTGGCTTCCGGCGTCCAAGACTCGCCGTTGGGCGCGGTCAGTTGGAACGGCACATCGCTCGTGGCATGAAACGCCTGGTTCCAGAGCCGGCCATCGGGCTGCCGAAACATCTCCAACACCGCGACCGGTCGCCCGCGCTTTCCCCAAACCCAAACCGTCCCATGATGCCCGCCCCACAGCGGAGCCGTGAATCGCAACACCGGATGCTCGACTCGCTCAATCTCCGCCCCGGTCTTCGCGTGCTGAAGTTTCAACAGCCCGACTTGCTCGCGCGACAGCCGCATCTGCTCGCGAGCGAGTGCCACCTCATCGGCTTCGTTCGCCGGTGAGTCCTTCTTGTCCTGAGCGAACAAAGACTGACCGAATATGACGCACAACAGCAGGGAGACGACGACTGCTGATCGTGTCGTGCGTTCCTCTGCGCTCTTCGCTTCTCCGCGGCAAAAATGGTGGAAACTTCTCTTTTTACCGCAGAGAAGCGAAGAGCGCAGAGGTAAGGCGGACACGTTTTTCATTTCGCCGACTCCTTCGAGGTCTCCATCACCGGAAATGGGTATCGCGCGAACGGATACGAGCGGACATACAAGGTCGCGTTCATCGGCGGCGATTGCAGGTGAGCCAGGTTGACGATCTCGAATTCATCGAATGAAGCTCGCACGCCGTAGGCCGTCAGCCGAGTGACCGCGATTCGCCAATGGCGTTTCGACTTCGAGGTCTCCAAGATCGCTTCGATCAGCGCGATCGCTTCGGGGTTCGTGCCCCCTTGCGTATAGGCGAAGACCGCTCCGTCGGTGATGCCGTCCGGTTCGCTGGCGTATCGAAACAGCGGGGTTGTGAGCGTTCGCAGTTGCCAATCCGAGGGCGGTGTGCCCCAGTTGCCGATGACCTGTATCTTCCGAGCCAGCCCGCGCATCTGAGTCAACCGCGCGTTGTCATTCTCAGACGGCAGCCCTTCGGCCTCGCCGAGTTCGTGAAACCGCAGGCCGGGATTCGCGGGCTTCCAGAGATCCTGCCCATCGGCCTGCATCACGAACGGGATCGTCGTCACCGACTCCAGCGCCTCGCACCAACCGCCGGGAGCGTCTTGTGGACCACGTTTGTCATTGAGAAACGCCTTGCCGATGACAACCGGCCGCCGCCCGTCCGTCCAAATGTAAACGCCGCCGTCCACGACTCCGCTGACCGGATTGCTCCACCGCAGCGCGAGCTTCTCGTGCAACGGAAACTTCGTTTGCGGCGATTCAGCGGCACGCAACCGAAGGCGTTCCATCTTTTCGCGCAGGAACGCGATCCGCTGATCGGCGACCGAGACTGTGCCTGACTTCGGCGTCGCCTCCTGCGCACACGCAGTCGTTGCGGCAAAGCTCATCACGCACATCACGATCAGAACGGCTCGTCTCACAACGGATTCTCCGAAGAGTTCTCTTCGATCGAGTCATGGCACCGCACATCACTCTTTGAATTCGATGTCCCGGCGCACGAAGAAAAAGGTCCAGTTGTCGTTCACCGGCTCTTTGAATTCCCAGATGCTTTTGTCGTCCAGTCGGAGTTCGCCGGTGTCGGACGTCATGCGTGTGTGTGCGTGATGCCAGCCGAGCTGGCCAGTCTTGTCACGTCGAGCTTCGATCGTCACGAAGATCGTGGGATTGGTTCCGTTCGACGCAAAACTAAAGACGGCTCCGATCGGCAATTTGGTTTCGGAATCGGAGTACTCGTAAGTCGGTTTCGGCAACAACCGCATCTCGATGTTGGTTTTCTGCGTGACCGAATAAACGCTCCCGGAGAATCGCCGTGCGAGTGCTCGCATTTGCAGCGATCGGATGCCGGGCCGCTCGGATGGCGCGTCGGCGTTGGGGATCGGCTCGAAGACCCAACCCGGCGTTTTTGATTTGAACGTCTCGCCGCTGGGCCACGTCACTTCGACTTTTGACTCCGCGAACGAGCCGAAACAGATCGTCCAATACGGAACGGCGACCAAATCGTTGACCTCAACCTTCTGAATCGCGACCGGTCGCGAGTTCACCGTCCACACCCACAGCGTCGCATCGCTGATAAATCGTGGTTCGTCGGAGTACCGCATCACCGGCTCAGCCTTCAGCTCGCCAAGCTGTCCCTTCTCGCCGGATCGCACGGTCACGCGAGTCCCTTTGGAATACTCGCGAGCCCACTTCAACAGTTTTTCGATGCGTTCCTTCTGCTTGTCGGACTTGGCCTCCTTCTCGTCGGTAAGCCCGGCGACCGGCATCAAGCACACGCACAACAATGCCAGACAACTCCAGACTCGAAGCCGGCGAGAGAGCGAGGACATGTCATATCTCCTTGGGTGTTCATTCGGTCTTTTCAGGGAACGGAAACGGACTCACGGTGCGGCTGCGTTGGAACACCGATGCGGCGCGGATCGCGGTTTGAATCTTCACGGTCTCCAGCACGAGCCGGTCTTTGTGCCAGCCTCGTATTTGATAGCCGGTCATCCGCGACGGAGCCGCTCGCCAAATCCGGCCGTTCGCGGACTCGACCGCTTCGACCAGCACCAGCGCTTCGGGGTTCGTCCCTTGAGCGAACGCGAACAAAGCTCCGTCGATGATCTTTTCGCTGGCCGACGAGTACCTCAGCAGCGGAGCGGGCATCAGCCGGAGTTCCCATTCCGATTTGTCTGATGCTGCCGTCGCGCCCCAGTTGTCAACGAAGCGGTATTCGCGAGCGGCTCGTCGCATCTGAGCCAGTCGTAGCGCTTCCGTCGCGGCTGGAGCGCCGAGGTCTTCGAGTGTCTCAAACTTCACGCCCGGTTCGGTCGGCTCCCAAGTGATTTCGTCGGCTTCGCTCATCCGCAGCCGGTTGTCGCTGATCGCGATCAGAGTTTCGACGTGATACGAGTTGCGGCTGTTGAGATGACATTTCGCCAACGCGATCGGCCGACCATCGCTCGTCCACACAAAGACCGAGCCTTCCGCGCCACTGACCGGGTTCGACCACTTGATGATCGGCTCGTCGCGCAGCTTGCACGGTTCGCTTGATTCGCGAGTCGGAACGACGCGCATCGCGGCGACCTTCTCGCGCAGCCACGCGACTCGTTGCTCAGCCACCGAGGTCTTGTCGTCGGCCATTGAGACACCGACGACAAACAGGCTCAGCGCGAGCGACAACCACAGCGGTCGATGGACACGGCTCATCACTTCGCTCCCTGTGCTTTGGGTTCTTCGATCTTCGTCAGTAGCCGCCAGTACGTGCTCGTGGGGAGCACGGCCACTTCGAGATTCGCGGCTCGGCCGTGATGGATTTCTTGGTCCTCGTAGAACACGACGTTCTCAGCTAGTGAGGTTTGTCCGACCGCGAATTGCCAGATCGGCTTCGGCGAGTCGATTGGCTTAACCGCTTCATGGAACAGCGTCGCTTCCGGATTCGTCCCCTGAGCGACGATGAACAACGCTCCGTCGATCAATTGCTGATCGGCGTCGTCGTAGCGATGCACGGGAGTCGGGAGCATTCGCAGTTCGTGCCGCAATCCGTCGCCGAACTGCCACGTCCAAAGTTGGTGAGCGGTGACTTTCTGCACGAACGCCTTCATCTGCCGCATCCGAGCGAATGGAGTCTCGGCGGGGACCAGAGCACCCGGCAACGGCTTGAAGGTCAGGCTGTTCGACTTCGGCGTCCAGACCTGACCGGTGGGCATCGTCAGCTTGATCGGCGCATCGGTCGTGCAATGACAAGCGTGATGCCAGAAGCCGTCGTTCCCTTGCTGAGCCATCTCCAACTCCGCCGCTGGCCGGCCTCGTTTGCCCCAGACCCACAAGGCTCCGTGATGATTCCCGAACATCGGGGCTCCAAATCGCAGAACCGGATTCGGCACCCGTTCGATCACCGCACCGGTCTCCGCATGTTGCAGCTTCATCGGCGCGACGTGATCCATGCAAACCTGCAATTCCTCGCGCGCACGCTTCGCGACCTCGGATTCTGTGGTCGGAGCCTTCGGCTCGTCCGCGCAAGATGCTTCGATGACAATCATCATCGCGAGCAGTGCGATCGATCGGATTGTTTCTCCGATTCAATCCCGTCATCTGCAATTGGTGTTTTCCAAAGTCCGCAGCAACTCCCCACGTCAGGTCAAAGGCTGGAAGATACGAGAGGCCGCGATTGATGCTGAATTGGTTCGTATCGAACAAGGCCGTCCAAGTGAGCAACATTCGGCCGTTGATGATGACGAGCAAACCGACTTGATCCCGGCGGCACTTCAAATAATCGAACAATTGCACGAGCTCCGCCGGCCCCAATCGTCGCAGCACCGCCTTGAGCTCAATCGTGATCTGATCCCACACGACGAAATCCGGGTGCAACGAATACACCTCTCGACCATCCAGCACTAGCCGATGCGGCAGCTTGCTCGCGAACGGGATTCCGTGTTCCTGAAACCACAACTTGCACCCCTGGTGATAAGCCTCCTCCTGGCGTCCCAATCCCACCTCGTTCTGGACGTCGAAGAAACATCGCCGGAGAAGCTCGGTCTTTTCCTCGTAGATCAGACTCATGCCTGGACCTCGGATTCGTCGGAGCCCCACGGATGGCAGGGCGATACCACGGATGAAGACAGCAATACATAAGGCGGCGAAGCCGCATGTAACCCGAAGCGTCAGCGAGGGCGGACCTCGCTGACGCTTTTAGAAGTTGCGCCAATTGGTCTTTTTCCCCGAAGGGGTTTTGGAAATTAGCCCAGGGCAAGCGAGCGAATGCGAGCGCCGCCCTGGGTAACGAGGTCTGTGTGTCGTATGCCCTGAAAGGGCAAAGGAAGCCATCGACGGTTCCAGTGCCCTTTCAGGGCACAACGTGAAATGCCCGGATTTCCTAGGGCGGCGCTCCCGTTGGTCGCTTGCCCTAGGCTGGACTCCGAGGCCCCTTCGGGGCGAAGACTCCAAACTGCGCAACTTCAAAACTGACGCTTCGGGTTACA
>SXGT01427824.1_pt1 | contig 23604 bp, 13 predicted proteins | sample 3176221 | NCBI WGS metagenome assembly SXGT01 (sample SAMN11356862, study PRJNA531348) | freshwater metagenome | isolation source: freshwater sample F1-120 | place: China: Fuxian Lake, Yuxi | collected 2017-12-25
AACTTCAGGGACAATGCGAGCGCACAGGTGCACACAGCGCCAGAGGCCAGCGCCAGCTCGGTAACTACAGCGCAGCCCGACTCCACTGGCGACCGGACTGGCATCCCATCGCTTCGTGGTTATGAATACACCCTCTTAGGCGGTTCGGGTCAATTCGCGACCAACCGCCGGAGCATCCGATCCTGTACGGCGCGATACGGTCCTGCACCCGCGATATCGTTAAAAAAGAACGCAAACGCGTAGACCTTGCCGCCTGCGCCGTCGGCGTAGCCGGCAAGGCCGGAGACGTCGTCGAGGGTGCCGGTCTTGGCTTGGACTTTGCCTTTGGTTTCTGGCGCCTTGAGGCGGCCGCGCAGGGTGCCGTCGACGCCACCTACCGCCAACGACGCCCGCCACGCAGCGCCAGCGGTGTCCTTGTGCATGGCCCGCAGCAAGCTGACGGCCGCCCGGCAGGTGACGGTGTCGGCCTTGTACAGGCCCGACCCATTGGCGATCTTGGTGCCGTCCCAGGTCAAGGCCAGCGGCTCCAGGGCCTTGCGCACACCTTCCTGGGCCTTGAGCGCGGTCGCAGGCGCTCCGCCGTGGTGGGCACCGACAAGCTTGTACAGCGTCTCAGCATACTGATTGTGCGACTGCTTGTTGGTCACGTGCAACACGGCGCGCCAGTCGTGATGGACATGGCTGGCCACGAGGCGCAGCGGCTGACCTTTGGGCTCAGCCGCGAACACGGGGCCCTCTTCTACCGCGACACCGCTGGCGCCCAGCAACTGCTTGAACACATGCGCGGCAAAAAAAGTCGAGTCGGCGACCCGCCGCCGACCGCTGCCGACGACCTTGTGGGTGACGGACAGCGTGCCCGACACCACAACCTCGGTCTTGCGCCCGGCGGGCCGGGTGACCACGACCAGCGCGTCTTTCTTGCCCTTGACGGTGCGCGCCTGGTTGACCACTACGACGGCCGGCCCGGCGTCGGGCGAGACCTCGACGACCGGTGGCGCGTCGACGGCGCCGGGCCGCACCGTGACTTGCAGCGTCGACGCGTCAAGCTGCAGGGCGCCAACCGGCGCGCGATACGCGGCATCGGTCGCCTTCTGGTCGAATCCGGTCGGCAGGGCGTCATCGAACAAGGTCGCATCGATGATAAGCTTTTTGGCGCGCCGGATTCCGGACGCGGCAACGGCTTGGGCGAGCTTCTTGTAGTCGCCGAGTGTCATGGTCGGATCGGCGGCGCCAACCAGCACCAACGCCGGCACCGTCGGTCCAGCCGTCGCGGCCTTGACTTCGGTAGTCGGCTTCTTGTCCAAGTCCAGCGTGCGCACCGCCGCGGCGGACGTGTAGAGCTTGGCCACCGAAGCCGGCGTCAGCACCTTGTCGGCGTTCTCCTCAAAGACGGTGGCGCCCGTGGCGAGATCGACGATGAGCGCACCGCCGCGGACCTTGCCCGGCGCAGAGCGAAAGATTGCCCGCAGATCCGAAGCCTTATCCGGTGTCCGCGGGACAGCGTCAACGGGTGTGCTGGCATCGTCGTCGGCATCCTCGCTGGTGGCGGCTGCTGGCTTAGGGGCCACAGCCTGGGCGGCGGGTTTGACCGGCGGCCGCGCCCACGCGCTGCCCGACGGGCAAAGCACTAGGCACAGAATGACAAAACGTAGTGCAAGCATGGCGGTTCAGGCCGCACTGCGGCGAGCCGACGGTAGCATGGACGCGGCCGGCGGCAAGGAAAACGCCGCTCGCGCCATCCGATTCGCTACTTGAGCTGGTGCAGCGGGTGGCCGGTTGCGGCGTGAGCTGCCTCAAGCAGTGCTTCAGCCAGCGTCGGATGCGCGTGGATGGTCAGGGCCACGTCGTGGGCGGTCGCGGCCATCTCGACAGCAAGGCCGGCGGAGGCAATCAGCTCGCTGGCTTCGGCGCCGACAACCTGTACGCCGACGATGACGCCGGTCGCCTCGTCGGCGATGACGCGCGCAAACCCTTCGCCGGCGTTGGCGGTCATCGCGCGGCCGAGCGCCGCAAAGTGGAAGCGGCCGGTCTTAACCTTGCGCCCAGCCGCCTCCAGTTCGTGCAGCATCGGTCCGACGGTCGCAATCTCCGGGTCGGTATACACGACGTTGGGGATGACCATGTGGTCAAACGCCGCGCCAGGCTTGCCAGCGATGACTTCGGCGGCGACCTCGCCCTCAGCGCTCGCTTTGTGCGCCAGCATCGGCTGGCCTACCACGTCGCCAATAGCGAACACCCGCGCCACAGCCGTGCGCTGTTGCCTGTCGACCGTCAAGAAGCCTTTGGCGTCGGGCTGCAGACCCAAGGTCTCCAGGCCAAGATCGCGGCTGTTGGGACGGCGACCCACAGCAACCAACACGTGATCGACGACCACGTGCACTTCGGCGCCCGCCTTGTCGTTGACCAGCAGATCGACCTTGTCGTCGGCAGTCTTGGACCAGCTGATGGCCTTGTGCCCGAGCAGGTGCTTGACGCCCAGCTTGGCCTGCTTTTGCTGCACCGGCCGCACCAGATCGGGGTCCATGCTGGCCAGCAACTTGTCGAGCGCCTCGACCACGGTCACCTGAGTGCCAAGCCGCGCGAACACATCGCCGAGTTCCAAGCCGATGACGCCACCGCCCAGGATTGCCATCGACTTGGGCACTTGCTGCAGCGCCAACGCGCCGGTCGAGTCCAGGATGAGCTTCTGGTCGTACACGAAACCCGGGATCTGGATCGGCGTCGAACCGGTCGCAATGACCGCGTCGCCATAATGCACGGTCTCAGAGGTGCCGTCGGCCTTGGCGACCGCGATGCGTCCGGGTCCGTCGAAGCGCGCGCTGCCGACCAGGACGTCCACTTTGTTGCCCTTGAGCAGCTGCCCGATGCCGCTCGACAGCTTGCCGGTGATCCCGTCTTTCCAGGCCACGGTCTTGGCGTAGTCGATGCGCAAGTCACTGCCATCGATGCCCATGGCGGCGCCGTCTTTGGCCTTGCGGTACACCTTGCTCGCGTGGATGAGCGCCTTGGAGGGTATGCAGCCGACGTTGAGGCAGACGCCACCGAGCTTGTCGCGCTCAATGACCAGCGTCTTCTTGCCCAGTTGGCCCAGGCGAATCGCACACACGTACCCGCCGGGACCGCCGCCGATGACGACGGCGTCGTAGGTCAATGCCATGAAGTCCTTGGGGCCGGCACGGTGCCGGCGCGGCGCGGCATCTTGCGGTCAGCGCGCCCAAACTGCAACCGGTCAGCGAATGGCCGTCCAGGCGCCAGAGCGCAGCGGCTGGGCTGCCATATGGATCCACGGTTCGGGCGCCCGCGGCACCCGCAACACCCGGGCGTTGCTGGCGACGTTGGCCAGGCTGCGCATGCCGACGAGCGCTGTGTGCACGCCCGGCAGCGATCGCGCGAACTGCAGAGCCGCCACCGAAGGCTCGTAGTCGTGGCTGCATCCGTGCCCGGGCGGCAGCGGCGGCACGTGGCCGGGAGCGGAGCGACCCAGGCGGCCCGAGTTGAGCGCGGACGAGCCGAACACCGCGAGCCCCAGGCGCTGGGCCGCTTGCAGGGCGCTGCACTCGTCGCCGCCGTGGTGATGGTTCTTGCGCGTGTGCGCCTCGGGCATCGCCAGGTTGATGGGCAACTGCACGGCCTTGAAGCGGTGGCGCGACCCGGCGACCTCTTGCGCGACACGCATCACGTCGAACAGCGACAGGAAGTCGCGCTCATGGTGGCGAGCACGCAGGCCGCTCCAAGTGGCGAGGCCGTAGACGCGGATCCAACCCTGATCGGCTGCGCTCTCCAGCGCGGCAAACGCGCGGCGCAGCCGTTCGAGGACAGTGTCGCGATCGCAGGTCTGCAGCTGCGTGTCGGGGTTGTGCAGAAAGTAGACGTCGATGGTCTGCAGGCCCAAGTTTCTGCGGCTCTGCTGCAGCGTGCTGAGGATGAACTCCGGTGCGAGACAGTGGCAGCCCGCCACCAGTTCGTCGGGATCGCACAGCCCGGCCTCGACGGTCAGGCTGCGCAAGAATGCAGGAGGGTCATAGGGTTGCTCACCGTCAAAGGGCACAAAGCCCGCCTTGGACGCCACCACCAGTTCGCTGCGGTAGACTTCGCCGCGCTCAAACAGCCCCTGCAGGGCGCGGCCGATGGCGCGCTCACTGCGCTGGTGGCGGTAGTTGCTGGCAGTATCGAGGACGTTGATGCCGCGCCGGACGGCGTCGGTCACGGCGTCGACATACTCGTCATCGCCCGCGTCGGTGGCCGGTCCGGTGTACGTACCCAGCCCGACCGACGACAGCAGCATCTTGCCGACGGTGCTATATGCGTCTGGCGCCGACAGTGCGCCGTGGCGCGCGGCAAAACGGGCCGTGCCGGCTTCGGTCGCGTAGGGTCGTTGGCTGATGAGTTCGCTGACCATGGTCGCCGCAACATACGACGCGCCGCGACCGTGTAAAGTCTTTGGCGGCTCGTGTTTACGGAACCGCGTCTTTGAGGCGGTTCTGGTACAGCGGCGTGGCCTGGATGCCCGACAAACTGGGCTCCAGCGGTACGTAGGTTTCCAGGTAGGCGATCACGCGGTCGTCGTTCTTGCGCAGCCAGTGGCCGGCGGCGCCACGGCTGACGCGGGTGACCTCGTCGTGCAGCGTGTCCGCCTTGCGAAATTCGCTATCGAGATCAGCCAGTTTACGACACTGCAGGCTATCGGGCGCCTCACGACAGCCAAACCAGGCCTCAGGCATAGTCTTGCGCCACAGCCCAGTCGGACCGGTCGCCTGCACCATCAGCTCAGCCAGGGCGTCGAGCGCGTCGATAGGTTCGACGACTGGCGCTTCGAGCTTGTCCTTCCAGCCCCGGAGGAAACCGGGACGCTTGAGCAAAGCATCGGCCACCGCGCGCGAGACCTTTGCATCGGCCGGATCGACCTTGGGTGCGTCGTCGGCGCTGGCGACAGGCTTGGGTCGAGGGCCTGACGTCGGCGCCACTGCGATTTCTGGCTTGGGCACATACTGCGCGGTGTCGCCCATCGCGGCCGTGCGCACGCACTGCGCCTGCCACGCCCAGCTGACCGTCACCACTTCCTGCTGCTGCTTGATGCGCTGCCCGCCGGGGCCGAGGCTCTCCACGGTTTTGAGAGACTTCTTTTCTTGCCTCTCGCCGGTGACGGCGACCACGGCATCGCAACCGTACTTGCGGGCCTGCGTCTTGAAGTCGCTGGCAACCGCGGCCTTGTCGTCCTTGCTGGTCGTAGCCTTGAGCGTGCCGAGCACCAGCGCCGGCTGCTCTAGCGTGTCGATGGTGTCGGCGACCTGTACCGGCGCCTTGTAGAGCAGCGCCTTGAACTTGGGAGCGCCCGGCGCACGATCAAACCCGGGCGTGGCGCAACCGGCAGCGAACACGGCGACGGCACAAGCAAGCGTGCGCAAGTACATGGTTCCTCGCGGCAGCCAGGGGACGAACGTCACTGCACGTCCGGGCAGAATTTCTTGTCGCACTTCGCGCCGATTTTCTTGAATTCGTTGATCTTACACGTCGCGCAATAGTGGGCACACGGCGTGTACTCGTAGTTGCCCTGCTGGCAGGGCGGCAGGAAGTCGGCGCTCAGCGCCGATGTCGGACAGGTCTTCCACACTTCCTCAGGCGGCGTCAGGTTGGTCGAGTCCATCGACATCGGCAACAGCAGGCAACCCCAGCAGAACGTCACCGGGTACAACACTTCGCCGGCGACGACGGTCTTGCGCGCCGCCGTCTCGCCCTCGATGGTGAACTGCAGCTGCACCGTCTCCAGGTAGGCGTACCGCTCAGCCGCAAAGCCGGGCGCGTTGAAGCGGGCTTGAAAATCAGCGCCGACCGGCGCGCCCGGAATGTCCTGGTGCGGGATGAGCCAGAAGCCGGCATTCAGCTTCTGACCGGGCGTGATCAAGCCCGCGATGGGCACCGTCCAGCTGCTAACGGCGGGGACCTTGAACGTCGCCCCGAACTTGGTGCCGCCGTCCAGCGGCGAAATCACCTTGTTGGTCGTGCCGTTGCGCAGCATCGTCACCTTGACCTGTTTCAAGGTGATGGTGTTGTGGTCGTTGCGCAGCAACTGCTCGTTGCTGCCGCTGATGGCGTTGGTGCTAATGAGGTTGTTCTTGATCTGCGCGTGGTACCAAAGGCTGGTGGTCTGCGCGAGGTCGACCACGGCGGTGCCGTAGAACGCCTGGGCGGCAGAGTAGTTGCACACCAGCCCGCCGTTGACCTTGAGCGCCTGCGGCACGACGTTGCCTTCGACCGCCATCACCGATGCGTTGCCCGGCTGCTCGCAAGCCGCCAGTGCGGCAAGGCCTGCCGCCAGAAGCGCACAGCCCAGCCGCTGCCCAGTAGTATTGTGCATCACATCCTCCCTGACGCGGTGTCCGCCAACCGGGCGCTAGCCGCGGCCTGGGTCACTTGCGCCTGCCAGACGTCGCGGTCGACGTCGGCTAACGTAGCATCGCCCACCCGCACCAGCACGGGCAAGCGCAGCAAACCTGCGCGCAATTTCTTGTCAGCGCGGCTGCGATCGAGGGTCGCGGCGGTGGCATAAGGTTGCCATGCCGTGTTGAGCCCCAGGTCGCGCAGCCCGCCGATCACCTGCTTGCAGTCGTCGCTTCCCAGCTCAGCGTGGCGATTCGCCCACGCCGCTTCGGCGCACAACCCAAGACCCACCGCCTCGCCGTGCGGCAGGTTGAACTGGCTGGCGGCCTCGACCGCGTGGCCAAAGGTGTGCCCGAGGTTGAGCTTGGCGCGCGCCAGCGGCTGGTCCTTGCCGGCTGCCTCGCGCGGATCGGCCGCGACGACCTTGGCTTTCCAAGCGATCGCCGCTTGCAGGTGGCGCAGCGTTGCGGCCGGGTCGCGCCCGCGCAGCGCCTTGCCGTCACGCAACAACAGTGTCCAGGCATCGGCGTCGAACGTCAGAAAGATCTTGGCGATCTCCGCAAGGCCGGCGCGGTAGTGGCGTGCGGGCAGCGTCGTCAGCGACCCAAGTCCGCACCACACCAACTGCGGCGGATGGAACGCGCCGACGAGGTTCTTGCCGGCGGGCAGGTCGATCGCGGTCTTGCCGCCGACCGAAGCATCGGCCATCGCCAGCAGCGTCGTCGGCAACGCCACCCAGCGCAGGCCGCGCTGCCAGGTGGCGGCTGCCAGCCCGGCCAGATCGGTCGTTGCGCCGCCGCCGATGGCCACCACCAAGTCGTGGCGGCCTAGACCAACCTCAGAGAATTCCGTCCAAAGCTGCGTCAGCGCCCGCGGCGTCTTGACTCGTTCTCCGCCCGCCACCGTCAACACGTGGCAAGCCAGGCCGCGCGCCCGCAACTGCGCGGCCAGTGGCGCCGCCCAAGCCGACACGGCGCGATCAACGACCATCGCTACCTGCGCGTCACCGCTCATCGCCGCGATGGCGTCCGCGGCACAGGCCGGCTCGCCCGGATGGACGGCCACCAGATGGCTGCCCTCGCCATTGACGTCGATTGTCCACGGAACCCGCACGGCTGCTGCCACGCGGTCGACGACTTGGGCCGGCGCCCCGGTGGCGTCCACCCGTGCATGTGCGCGCGCATAGGTGGCGACCCTGGCGTCAAAAAGCGCACGAAGGTTGCGCTCGACGTCCAGCCGCGCTGCACCCAGCAGCGGCCGTTCGGTAGCGTCAGTCAGCACCCGATCGGCTAGGGCTGGCAACGGCACATCGAGCCACACGACGGTACCCGCCGCCAGAAGCTTGTCCATGCCGTGGTGAAACACGGCCGTCCCGCCGCCCGTGGCCAACACCGAGCGCGCACCGGCCAGCACGGTGTCGAGCGCAACGGCCTCGCGTTCGCGAAAGGCGGCCTCGGACTGGCGGCGCAGCAGGTCCGCCACCGATACCTTGGTTCCGGCAGCCATCGCTTCGTCCAAATCGACGACCGGCAACCCGAGCGCGCGACCCAGACCACGCGCAGTCGTGGTCTTGCCGCAGCCGGGCATCCCAACCAAGATGATATGGCCGCTCGCCGCCATGACGTCGCCCGTCCGCTTACTTGCCCAACGTCAACGCGGCGCTGCGGTTGACGATGCGCGGGGTGATGAAGATGAGCAGCTCGGTGCGCTTGTCTTCCTCGCGGCGCGTCCGGAACAGCGCGCCGATGAGCGGAATGTCGCCAAAGAACGGCACCTTCTTAACTGAATTCGAGGTATTGCGCGTGTAAATGCCGCCGATGACGGTGGTCTCACCGTCGCCCAGCAAAAGCTGCGTGTTCGCTTCGCGCTGGGTAATCGTCGGATTGCCGTCGGCGGCCCGGTTGCTGAAGTCGGGCTCGTTCTTGGTGACGTTGACATCCATCTTGATGTTGCCGTCTTGGGTAATGTGCGGCGTAGCGCGCAGCTGCAGGTCGGCGTTGAAGAAGCGCGTCTGCACACCCTGGGCCGACACGACCGAGATCGGAATCGAGATGCCTTGCTTGATGGTTGCCGCGGCGTTGTCGAGTGTGAGCACCTTGGGGCTCGACACGATCTTGACCACGCCCTCTTGCTCTGCCGCGGAGATGCGCAAGTTCAAGTTGCCGACGCCGCCGAGCGAACCAAGTGTCAAGCCGATCGCACCACCGCTACCGCTGCCCACTGCCGCCGGCAGGTTGACCGCGTAGTTGGGGATTGCAATCGCAACACCGTCTTTGATGGGACCCTGGCCGTCCGCGCCACCGGCGACGCCAGCGACCGCGGGGAAGGGCAGACCGGTCTCATTGCCGTAGACCGATGATGCCGCGTAGTTGCCGCCCCACTGGATGCCGACTTCTTTGGTAAACGTACTGCTTGCCTCGACTACGCGCGCTTCGATGAGCACCTGCGCCGTCTGGCTGTCGAGCTTGCGAACCATTTCTTCCACGGCCGCGGCGTGATCTTCGGTGTCTTTGATGACCAGCGAGTTGGTACGCAGGTCGACAGACGCGGTGCCGCGTGGCTTGCTCAGCAGCTCTTTGACTTGGGTCAGCAGGTCATTGGCGGTGCCGTAATTGACCGGGATGATGCGCACGACCAGTTGCTTGACGTCTTCCAACTTTTGCCGGCGCTCGATTTCCTGGTCGAACTCTTTCTTGAGCGACTCGATAAGTGCCACCCGGATGACGCCGCTCTGCCGCACGTAGTCGAAGCCGCGCGCGCGCAAGATGACATCGAGGGCCAGGTCCCACGGAATGTTCTCCAAGTGGAACGTGACCTTGCCGGACACTTCGGGTCCGGCGATGATGTTGACCTTGCCCTCTTTGGCCAGGAACGTCAGCACGTGCTGGATGTCGGCGTCCTTGATGGTCAAGTTGATGCGCTTGCCGGTGTAGCGGCGGGTCTTGCGCCACGGCGTCTTCATCGGGTTGGCGCCAACGCCTTCGGGGCTCGCCAATTCGCTGCGGCCGCCACCGCCACCGTCAGAGTCTTCGGGTGCCATTAGCGGTTGTGGCGCAGCCGCCAGCACGTCACCGCCCGACTTGACCGCTGCCGAAGCACCGCGCGGTGCGGCCGGCCCATCGGCCACCGCCGGGCGCTCTGCCGCTTCTGAGCGGTCGAAGTCCCAAGCCAGCGTGCCGTCACGCAGCACAAAGCGATCCGCCGCGCGGTCGACCAGATCGACCACCACGCGCACTTCATCCGTTGCGCTCTCCGCGCGGTAGATGGTCACGCGCTCCATCGGACCCTGCAGCGCGCGGGTGTCGTAGGCTTTTTGGAGACGGTCCGGCAGACGGGCGCCGCGCAGAGCCAGGATGACCCGGCCAGGCTCGCGGCTGACGACCTCGGCCTGCACGGCGGCGGCGCCTTCGCCCAAAGCAAGTTCGACATGGCCTTTGCGGCGGCCCTCGGCGGTGATGCGGACATCTTGGACCGCGACTGCGTCAACGCCACGGGCGGTGCGCTCTTTGCGCGCCCGGGCACGTTCACTTTCCGCATCGCGCTGTTGTGCTGCGCGCTCGGCGGCTGCAACTTCGCTGTCGCGCTGGGCTGCGCGCTTCTGATCGGCTTCGACGGCAGCGGCGCGTGCGCGGTCCAGTTCCTTGGCGAGGCGCTCTTTCTCTGCGCGCTCGGCAGACAGTTTGGCCTCCTGCTCGTGGGCGCGCGCCTGCACGGCTTCGGCTTCGCGGACCTTGGCGTCGCGGTCCTGACGCTCGCGTTCCGCCCGAGCTTCCAGTACGGCGATGCGCGCTTGCTGGCGCTGCAGGTAGTCGTTGAGCTTGCCGCCGCCAGCCTGGCCATCCGCAGCCGCTTCCGCTTGCTTGCGGCGCTGGGTTTCCTGGGCGAGCTGGTTCTGCAACTCATGCTCGCGGGCCGCGAACTGATCGGCCAGCGCTTTTTCGCGCGCGGCATGCTCGGCCTGCAACTGCGTCTTGACGGCGGCAAGCTCTCGCTCGACCCGCTGTTCGGTCTTGCGCTGCTGTTCTTCGCTGGTTTTCTCGGCGGCCGCGACGCGTGCCTTGGCGTCCGCAACCGCCTTCTCAGCGGCGGCAATCCGCGCGCCATTGCCAGCGCGATCGTTGCGCAGTGCGGCCAGTTCTGACTCGCGGGCGTGCAAACTGCGATCGAGTTCTGCCGCGCGCTTCTCGGCCTGCTGGCGCGCTTCGGCCTCGACCTGACCTTCGCGACGGGCAGCGGCCAGCGCTGCATCCCGCTCGCGCAGCGCCTTGCTGGCCGCCTCGGCGTCCTTGGCGAGCTTGCGTTGCTCGTTCTGCGCGGCAGCCGCGTCCTTGGTGCGACCCGCGCTCAACGCGGCAGCCTGACGCTTTTTGGCTTCGGCGAGCGCCCGATCGAGCGCAGCAACGCGATCAGCGGTCTGCAGTTTGAGCGTCTGCAGCTCCTTTTCGCGCTGGCCCAGCAGCGTCTCGACTTTCTTGTTGCGGTCCTGGGCCTGGCGTGCCTGTGCCGACGCCGTCTTTGCCTGCTCGTCGGCTGCCGCCTGTTGGGCCTGCGCGACAGACAGCTTCTCTTCGTACGACCGGCTCAGTGCAGCTTCGCGCCGCGCTTGCTCGTCTTGCAGCTCCTTCTTGATCTTGGCGACGCGCGTCTCGGCGTCGGCGGTCGCTTGGGCGATCTGCGCCTGGCGGGCCGCAAGGGTCTGGTCGTGCTGCCTGCGCAGCTGATCGACTTGCGCTTGGACCTTGGCTAACTCAGCCTGGTCCGCACGGTCGCTACCTTTGCGCAGGGCTTGCAGCTCGTCCTCGCGCGCCTGCAGCGTCTTGGCCAGCTTCTGCGCCTGATCCTCGGCCTGGGCGCGCGCTTGGGCGTGCTGCCGCGACTCGTCTACCGCGGCTTTGAGGGCCGATTCGCGTGCGCGCAGGTCGTTGTGCAAAGCCGCAAGCGCCGACTCAACCTGCTTGCGCTCTGCGGAAGCCTTGTCCGCATCGGATGCTTTGCCGCGCGCTTGGGCATCGGCCTCGCGCTGGCGAGCCTCGTCCAATTGACCTTCCAGCGCTGCCTCGCGAGCGCGCATTTCGTCTTGCAGCATCTGCAGCTGCTTTTCTCGGTCGCGCAACAGGCCTTCCACCTGCGCAGCTTTGGCTTGAGCGACGCGGGCCTGCTCATTGCGCTCTGCCTGGACGCGGGCCAATTCCCGGGCGTGTCCCTTTTCCAACTCCTGGCGAATCGCCTGCGCACGCGCCTCGAAGGACGATGCAAGTTCCCGCTCGCGCTTCTCCAAAGCAGCGCGGTCGTCGGCCAGGCGATCTTGCGCCTGCTGCACCGCGGCCTGCGCCTGCGCCAGTTGCTTGCCAGAGGCGGACTTGTTGGTCCGCAGCGCCGTCAACTCGCGCTCGCGGTCAGCCAGTGCCTGCGCCAACTTCTTGGCCTGCTGGACCGCGCGGTCGCGCTCTTGCGCTTCGGCTTTGGCCTGGGTCTGGGCGGCTTGCAGCGACTGATGCTGGGCTTGCAGCTCATTGGCCAGTTGGGCCTGTGCGGCCTGCAGGCGTTGCCGCTCTGCCTGCGCGGCGGCGAGGTCGGCATTGCGGCCTTCGCGTTGCGCTTTCTCCTCATCGCGCCGAGCCTGCTCCAATTGCCCCTGCAGCTTGCCCTGCTGGGCTTGCAGTCCGCCCCGCAGACTCGCAAGTTCGCGTTCGCGCTCCGCTAGCTGCGCCTGGGCTTGTGCCGCACGGGCATCGGCGGCCTTGCGCTCTTCGGCCTGGCGAGCAAGCATCGCCTGCGCCTGGGCCGCCTGCGCTGCCGCCGCCTGGCGCTGGGAGGTCTCGCGCTCGAGGTCGGCCTGGGCCTGGGCCGCACGTTCAGCTGCGGCCTTGCGGGCCTGGGCTTCGCGCTCCAGGTCTGCCTGCGCCTTCGCTTCGCGGGCCGCGGCGGCCTGGCGTTCCTTGGCCTGCTGATCCAGCTGAGCCCGCGCTTTGGCGGCACTGGCAGCGGCTGCCTGCTTCTCGCGGGACAATTCCGCTTCGGCTCTTTCGGCCTTTGCGGCCGCTTGGGCGCGGTCCCGTTCTGCGACCTCCAGGGCCACCTGTGCCTGTTTGCGCGCCGCCGTCTCGCCCTGCGCCAGCTTGCGAGCGCGTTCGACTTCGGCCTGTCCTACTGCCACTTGTGCTTTCAATTCCGCCTGCTGGGCCTCGATAGCGGCGCGCGCACGCCCAGCGGAGTCGGCCTCAGCATTCTTGCCCTGTCGTGCCGCTTCAGCTTCGCGTTTGCGCGCGTCGGCGAGCTGTTGTGCCAACTGGGCTTCCCGCGCCCCGACGTTGGCCTTGACCGCAGCCAGTTCCGCTTCCTTGTGCTGCAGCTGGCGCTGGGCGGCCTGGGCGCGGGCGTCGGCCTGGGCGCGATCGCGCTGCAGCTCGGCCTTTTCCTTCTCAAGGCCGGCAACCTTGGCTTGAACCGAGGCCAATTCAGCGCGCACTTGAGTCAACTGTCCTTGCAGTTTGCCCTGCAGCTGGGCGACTTGGGCGTCGCGCTCGGCAATCTGGGCCGAAAGGCGTTGTCGAGCCTGGTCCAGCTGAGCGCGAGCCTCCGCGGCCTGCTTTTGCGACGCGGCGTCGCTCTTGGCGACCAGCCGCTGCAGGTCAGCCTCGCGCGCGGCCATTTGCTGCCGCAGGTTCTCGGCCTGTCGCTCCGCATCCGCGCGCGCCCTGGCGTTGGTTGCGGCTTCGTGGCGTGCCGCAGCGAGCGCGGCCTGCCGCTGGTCCAGATCGACGCGCAACTGCTTCTGCTGGGCCTCCAGGTTGGCGCGAGCTTGCGCCGCAGCGACTTGTTCAGCCTGCTTGCCCTGCCGGGCGGCATCCGCTTCGCGCTGTCGCGCCGCTGCGACGTCCGCGGCCAAGGCAGCTTCGCGATCGCGCAGCGTCGCTTGCAGGCTGCGCAGCTCCTTATCGCGATCGGCGAGCAGTTGTGACACTTCCTCGGCACGCGCCGCAGCCGCTGCCCGCTCTTTGTCCAGGTTGGCTTTTTCCTGAGCGAGACCGTCTGCGCGCGCCGCTGCCGCGCTGCGGGCCTTCTCCAGCCCGGCCTTCTCCTGCTCCAAACCGGCGACCCGCGCTTGCGCGGCGGCCAATTCCTGGCGCATCTGGCCAATCTGGGTCTGCAGTTTCTTTTCAAGCTCAGCGACTTGCGCATCGTGCGCACTGACCTGCGCCTGCAACTGTGCACGCGCGGTACCGAGCTCTTTTTGGGCATCGGCTATCTGCTTTTGCGAGGCATCGCTACGCGCCGCTAGCTGCGCCAATGCAGCTTCGCGGGCTGCCACCACCTGCTGCAAGCGGGTAGCCTGCGCTTCGGCTTCAGCGCGGGCCTTGGCGTTCTTGCCTGCTTCCTGCTGCGCCGATTGCAGCGCCGCTGCCTGCGCCGCCAGTTCTTGGCGGAGCTCTGACCGCTGGCTTTCCAGAGCGGCACGAGCCTTGGCGGCGGCAGCAACTTCGGCCTGCTCGCCGCGCTTGGCGGCTTCGGCCTCGCGTTGGCGGGCAGCAGCCACGTCGGCATTGAGTGCAGACTCGCGATTGCGCAGGGTGGTCTGCAGGCTGCGCAATTCCTTTTCGCGGTCGCGCAACAACTGCTGCACCTGCTCGGCGCGGGCCGCGGCGGCCAAGCGCTCTTTTTCCAACGAGGCCTTTTCTTGTTCCAGGCCGGCGGCGCGCGCTTGAGCTGCGGCCAGCTGATCTTTGACCTGGGCCAGCTCGCCTTGCAGCTTGCGTTCCAGCTGCGCGACTTGGGCATCGCGCTCTGCCGTTTGGGCCTGCAGCTGCTGGCGGGCCGCCGCCAGCTGTGCCTGCGCTTCGGCTTGCTGCTGCTTGCCGGCGGCGTCGTTGCGCGCGGTTAGCTGGGCCAGCGCCGATTCGCGCGCGGCGACCAACTGCCGCAGCTTGTCGGCCTCGGCCTCCGCAGTCGCCCGGGCCTTGGCGTTGCGCTCGGCTTCATGCCGCGCGGCCAGCAGGGCGGTCTCGCGATCAGTCAACTCCTTGCGCGTCTCAGCCTGGCGAGCTTCCACCTGGACGCGCGCTTGTGCCGCGGCGGCCATTTCCGCCTGCCTGCCGGCGCGGGCAGCAGCCGCTTCGTTGGCCTTGGCCTGCGCGAGTTCTTGCGCCAAGGCTGCTTCCCTGCCCTTGAGGGCAGCCTGCAGGCTCTGCAGCTGTGCTTCGCGCTCGCTCAGCAGTTTTTGCACCTGCTCAGCCCGGCTCTTGGCCAACTCGCGTTCGCGCTCGACGTCGGCCTTCTCTTTCTGCACGTTGGCCAGCTGCGCCTGCGACAGCGCGAGCTTGCGTTCGGACTCCTGGTAGCGGGCTTCGGCGGCTTTCCACCGCGACTCCGCCATCTGCCGCTCGGCATCGGCCTTTTTGGCGCGATCCAGCGCGAGCTCGGTGTCGCTGAGGCGCGCGCGCGCCGCTTGCAGCTCTGCTTGTAACTGACGCTGCTGGTCTTTGGCGACGGCATCGCTGCTACTGCGGACCGCGTGAAACTGTGCGTCCTTATCCGCCAGCACTTTCTTCAAGTGGGCGACTTCTTCCGCTTGCGCCTGCTGGCGCGACTCGCTGGCCTTGCGCATCTCTTGGCGCAGCTGCTCCGCTTGCGTGCGCGCTTTGTCGAGCTCGGTCTGCAGCACTGCCAACTGGGCCTCGCGCTGGCTGCCCTGCTGCTTTTGCAGCTCGGCCATTTTTTGGCGCAGCAACTCGACGCGCGCTTCCTCAGACTGCCGCTGGGCCACAACCGCAGCAAGGCTTGCACGTTCCTTGTTGAACTCCGCGCGCAGCTTGTCGGCGGCCGCCTGCTCGTCGCGCAGCTTCTGGGCCGCGGCCTGCGCGGCGGACTCAGCCTCAGCCAGTCGCTTGCGCAGGGCCTCCTGGGCCGCAAGATCGCTTTTGGCCTGAGCCAGTTCGCGCCTGAGCTGGTCGCGATCGGCCGAAGCCTGCTTGGACGCCGTCGCCGCCGCGTCTTCTCGTGCACGCGTGGCGCGTAGTTCGTCCGCCAGCTGCTGTTCACGTGCCGCGGCGGTCTTGGCCGCAGTTTCCGCAGCCGCCACTTGCGCGCTCTGCGCCTGGTTGAGCTTGCGATCGGTGCCGTCAACCACCACCACGATCGACAAGCCGTCGGCCCGTACGTGGTACAGTGCCTCAGTCTCAAAGGTCACGATGACGCGTCCGACCGCGGTCGGCCCCTTGCGCACCGGCTGCACTTCGACCTGGCGCACGACGCCATTGCCGACGTACTTGGGCGGCCCAAGCTCGGCTACGCTGGCACCGGCTACGTCCACGAACAGCCGCGCCGGCTTGTCGAGTCGAAAGGTCGTAAAGCTCGGCGCCACCTGGCCGCGCACCGTGATGACGGTGGTCTGCGGGGCTTCCTGGACGTCGAGCGCGACCAGCGCATTGCTGGCGGGCGCGCCTTCGGCGGCGAAAATCGGGTGCACTGGCATCGCCATGCCGACCGACAACCACACGCCCAAGACGCCGCGCAGTGCGCGTTGCCGAAACGGTGTCAACGTGTTCATGGTACGACTCCCCGGCCCGTGGCCCGCGCCACTGGGATGCGACCGCAACGGCCGCTGGCGGGCGAGCGTAGGGCCGCGCCGCGCCGTGTCAAAAAAGCATTATGTCTACTGGTCGGGCGCCTGGTCGTTGCCGTCCGGCGCCGTGTGCTGGGTCCGCCCCTGGTGTGGTCGATGCACTGGAAAGCCTTTGGCGTCACAGGGTCTCGCTTGCCTCGCCTGACTCGTCGTCGACCGAGATGGGCGGCGCGATCGACAGCACCACCGGCTTCTCCTTGCCCGGCTGGTTGACGATGAGCTTGTACTGGGTGATCGCCGTAACGCGGCCGCCCTCATTGCCCAAGCCATCGCCGCGGATGACTTCGCACTGGATTCCGGTGCCGTCGGTCAGCAGCGCTTTAGGCGTCGGGATACCGGACATCAGGATGATCAGGCTGTACCGCTCGAGCGGTGCCTTGGTCGCGCAGGTGTCGTCGAGCTCGATCTCGGCCGGTTTCTCGACCAGCTCTGACTTGTCGCAGTCTGGCTTGTCGGGTGGACAGGTCTGGCTGGCCGAGATCGGCTTCTCGATGAACTGGGTCAGGTTCGCCAGCGAAAAGTCCGTGTGCCCGGCGATTTCGCGCGCCGCATAGGCTTCAAACAGGGGCTTTAGCGGGCGCCAGCTCTTGTTCTCGCCGAGCACGATGTAGTTTTCCGCGCCAGGGACGGCGGCGGCAGCCGGGTCTCCGGGCGCACCGGGTGCCCCGGGCGCAGGCGCACCTGCTGCTGGCTTCTTCTCGTCGTGCTTGGGCGGGTCGTCGCCGCAACCGGACATAGCAAGGCTGCTCAGGCCGACCGCGATCGCCAGCATGCGCCGCCCCCACCCAACTGCCTTTGCCGTCTGCCTGTGGCCGAACATGCTCACGTCCTTCGCTTCTTGCCCTTGTCTTTCTTGGGCCCGTCGGTCGCCGCCGGCTTGCCCGTCCACACAAAGGCATAGGCGGTAAAGGTCGCCCTCACTTTGGTCGCATCTCGCATCGCCTCGGCGACCTCGATCTGCTCCAAAAGCAGCTCTTCAGGGGTGCGCGTACCTTCGCGCTTCTGCTGCTGCAGGGGCTTGGACTCCTGCAGTTTGGCCTTGATGACGCCCGAGTCTGGCAACAGTTTTTCCAGCGTCAACTCGCGGATGTTGATCACGCGCCGATCGTTGCCGGCATAGACGCGCAAGAACTGCAGCAGTTCCTTGCCGGTGCCCTCGACGGTGATCTTGATGGGGATGGCGTTGTAGAGATCCTCGCCCTCTTCTTGCAGACGGTCGAAGCGGCGAATGCTCAGATTGGCAGCCACCGCGTCGCGCTGCAGCTTCTCGATAAAATCGGGAATCTGATCGGCATCCGTCGGCAGCATCTTACGGTTTTCCTTGTCGAGCTCGACAAGTTCGTCCTTGAGCTTGCGGATCTTCGCCAGTTCTTCCGCAGAGGCCGTGTCCTTGAGCGCCGCGATGTCGGCGTTGAGCTTCTTTAGCTTGACCTTGCTAGCCTCAGCCTTGCCGAGTTCCGGGTCGACGAGCAAGAAGTACATGCCGAGGGCGAGTACTACCAGGATGCCGGCCAGCACCGCCGCCTTCTGCGCGGGCGGCAGCTTCATGAACTGTTCCATGAAGAATCCTCCTTGGCGCTACGGCTCGTTGGCCGGCGGTGGGGCCGCCGACTCGGCGGCGGGTTGGGGTCGATCACCCTGGCCAGCTTGCGGCAAGGCCGCTTTGGCCGGCTCTTCTTTGGGCACCGGAGCCTTGGCGGGCTCGGCTTTGAGTTCTGGCGACTTGGACGCTGCAGTGTCTGGCACGGCCGCATCCGGCTCTTGTGCGCCGGCGTCGGCGTCGCCAGCGGCATCAACCGGATCGCCGGCAGACGCTGCGCCGGCATCGACGGGTGTTGGTGGCAATGGCAACGCGATCGTGGGCGACTTGGCGCCAATGACGCCAACATCGGGCCCGGCTTTTGCCGATGCAGTCGGGTCGGCATCGCCGGTCGCATCTGCCGCGACGCCGTCGCCGGACACCGCGTCGGCGCCTTCGGGACCCGCAGCCACTGGCGGTGCTTCCGGCTCGACGCCGGGCGGCAGCAGACCTGGTATGGGCTCGACGAGGTAGACCAGAAAGGCGCGAATCGAAAAATCCACGAACGGCACGGCGAGCTTCTCGTCTCGCTTGACGTCCTGGTACACGAGTTTGGGGCTGCGGAAATACGGACTTGACTCCAGGCGCCGCTGCAACTCCGCGACATCCTCGTGCGACAGCGCCTCACCTTGGATGGTGACCTCACCGCCGAGTTCGCGGTAGCTGGTCACCCACGCGCGCCGAGCGTCCCAGTTGACCCGCCAGCCCGCGGCTTCCATGGCTTTGAGCTCGTCGCTGGCGGTGATGGCCTCGTCGCGCGGATGCAGAACGAAGCTCAGGTACGTCAGCGCGTTGACGGGCCCTATCTTCTCGGCGAACATCTCATCGAACAAGGCCTTGTTTTTCTTGAGCTTGGTGACCTGATCCTGCGTCTCGGCGATGAGCCGTTTGTTGTTCTCCAGCTCCTTATATTCCTTGTCGCGCATTCTGACTTGATTTTCGACGGCCCGCGCGCCATCGGTCGCAGTCATCTGCCACAGGTAGAACACCGCCCCTTCGATCACCAAAAGCAGCACGAAGATGAGTATGCCCAGGTTGGGCACGTCGGGCAGCGTTGGGCCAACCCGGCGCGACTTGCTGCCTTTTTGCCTGCCGAGCAGGTTGATGCGGATGAGCAGCAGCATCTAGCGGTCTCCCTGCTGCCGACGGGCAAGGCCAATGGCCACCGCCGAAACTGGGGCCATCCGCTGCAACAACTGGGCGTCGAACTTCTTGGGGTCGACCACGATGTTGCCGAACGGGTTGAGCGCCCGTACGGTCACGCCAAGCCGCCGCTCGATGCCCTCGATGAGGCCGGTCTGCAACGCCGCCCCGCCACACAAGTAGATGGCGCTGATATCCGCGTTCATAGCTGTGGCGGCGAAAAAGTCGAGTGAGCGCTGGATCTCATTGATGAGGTTCTCGGACACGCGCTGGCTGATGCGTTGCACCTCGCGCAGCACGCCCGACATCGACAGCGTCGTTTCCGACGTCGTCTTCATGTGCTCGGCCTCTTCCCACGGCACCACGAACTGCTTGGCGATTTCGTCGGTCAGCAGGTTGCCGCCGACGGTGATGTCGCGTGTAAATGAAGTCGCCCCATCGGCGACCACGTTGATGTTGATGGTCGAAGCGCCGACGTTGATGAGCGCCACGGCCTCGCTGGCCGGCACATCAAAGTTCAGCTCAAAGGCGTTGAAAATTGCAAAGCTGTCGACGTCCACCACCACGGGTTCCAGCTTGGCTGCGCGCACGACGTCCGTCAGTTCGGTGATGACCGCCTTCTTGGCGGCGACCAGCAGCACATCCATCTGGCCCTGGCCTGCGCGCGGATTGATGATCTCGTAGTCGACGTTGACATCCTTGATGTCAAAGGGAATGTACTGCTCGGCTTCCCACTGGATCTGCTCGTCGAGCTCGGCCTGGCTCATCTCGGGCAGCGCGATCTTCTTGATGATGACCGAGTGCCCGGATAGCGACACCGCGACGCGGCGTTCGCGCACCTTGTTGCTGGTGAACAGGTCCTGAAGGCGGCGGACCAGTTCAGGGGCGTTGAGGATGACGCCGTCCTTGATGGTGTCGGGCGGCAGCACCATGGTGTCGAAGGCAAGCAACTGCATGCCCTTCGACGTCTCCTTGAGGTGCGCGAGCTTGATCGACGATGTGCCGATGTCGAGCCCGACCGCAGATTTGCCGGCCATGGTCGCCTTTGGCGAATTGGTTCGCCATTGCAGGACCCTGCGCGCCGGTATGCCACCGGGCGCGGGGCCTTTGGCGGGCAAGGCTAGAAGGGCACAGGCATGCCGTCAAGAAAACCCATGCAACAATGGCGATTGTTCAAGCGCGGGGCTATGCTTGCGGCCGCGCATCTTGCGCCTGGGTTCGCTTCCGATGGCCGCCGCTGATTCTGCCCGCCCAAGCCCTACCGCCGCTGTTTGCCCATACACGCCTATGCCCTGGACCACCGAGTCGATCGTCGCGGCAGCCGGCCGCTATCTGACGCCGTCGTACAAGAATGCGCCGATCGTTTTCGCTCGCGGCGAGGGACCCTGGAACATCGCCCAGGATGGCGCACGCTATCTGGACTTCTCAGCGGGCGTGGCCGTCAACGGCCTGGGCCACAACCACCCGGATCTGGTCGCCGCAATCGCGAGCCAGGCGGGCCGCCTCATCCACCAGTCCAATTACTGGCATAACGAGCACGCCGTGCCGCTGGCTGCAGACCTGTGCGATCGCTTTGAGCGAGCGGCTTTGGCCTGCGCCGGGGTGACGCTGCAGGCGCGCGCGTTCTTCTGCAACTCCGGGGGCGAGGGCACCGAGGCGGCGGTCAAGCTGGCACGGCGCTACCACAGTCGGGTGCGCAATCGGCCGCGTCCGGGCATCGTCACGGTCAAGGGCTCGTTTCACGGCCGGACCTACGCCGCGATGTCGGCGACGGCCCAGCCTAAGTATCAGGACGGCTTTGAGCCACTGGTTCCCGGCTTTCGCTACGCCGAATTCGGCAATCTTGACAGCATCGCGGCGCAAATCGACGACACGGTAGGCGCCGTGTTCATTGAAGTCGTGCAAGGCGAGGGCGGGGTCTGCGTGCCGCCGCCGGGCTTCTTTCGATCGCTGCGGCAGCTATGCGACGAGCGCGGGGTGCTGCTCGGCCTGGACGAAGTGCAGACCGGCTTTGGCCGCACGGGCACGCTGTTTGCCTTTGAGCAGGAGGGCATCGCCCCCGACTTGCTGTGGCTGGCCAAAGCATTGGGCGGCGGCATCCCGATTGGCGCCGTGCTTGCACGGCAGGAAGTCGCGCAGGCGCTGCAGCCTGGGACCCATGCCACCACGTTTGGCGCCAATGCGCTGGTAACGTACGTCGGCCGGGTCGTGCTGGGCGTGCTAGACCGCGACGATCTGGTCGGTAACGCCGCGCGCATGGGCGACTACCTGCTGGCCAGGCTGCGCGATCGCTTGGGCGCGCACTCGCGCGTGGTCGACATTCGGGGCCGGGGCCTGATGTGCGGCGTGCAGCTGCGGGGCGATGTGCCAGCCGTCATTGGCGGGTGTCGCGCTGGCGGCCTGCTGGTGTCGTTGGCCGGTACCGACGTAGTGCGAATGACGCCGCCGCTCATCGTGGACCGCAGTCACATCGACTTCGCGGTCGACAAGCTGGCAGACGCGCTGGCGTAGTCCCTTCGCCCAGGTCAAACGAACCACCCAAAACGACCGCGGCCGCCGCCAACCCCATCGGGTCAGCGGCGGCCGCAGTGCTTTTCAGCGAAGCGCTTCGGCTACTTCTTGAGCAGCGCGAATGCCTTGGCGAACACGTCGGGGCTCAAGCCGGCTTGCGGCTCGAACTTGCGGCCGTTGATGTAGATCGAAGGCGTGCCTTCGACCCCGGCCTTCTCGCCCATCGCCATGGTCTTCTTGAAGAAGTCCTCGTACTTGTTGTTCTTGAGCGCGTCCTCGAGCTTGGCCTTGTCGACGCCGTTGGCCGTCGCGATCTCCTTGATCTTGTCCTCGCTCAGCTCGCGCTGGGCAGCAAACAGGGCATCGTGGACCTTCTCGAACATCTCGCTGCCACCCTGCTCGAACGCCAACTGCGCGGCCGCCGACGCCGGCTTGGCCTTGTCGTGGAACGACAGCGGGAAGTGCGCAAACACAATGCGGACTTTGTCCTTGTTGGCGTCCATCACGTCATGCAGCGGCTTGGAGACGCGCGAGCAGTACGGGCACTGGAAGTCGCTGAACACGGTGATGGTGTACTGCGCATCCTTCTTGCCGATGTACGGCAAGTTGGTGTAGTCAAAGTCGTTCTGCTTGTCGCCGAGCTCGCTGAACGTCTTGCCCGCGGCGATGACGCTGTCGTAGTAGGCTTGGCCTTTCTTGCCGGCGGCCTCTGCCTTCTTGATCTCCTCGTCGATCACAGCCTTGAAGACACCCAGCGGCTGCGCGCCAACGACTTTGCGGCCGTTGATGAAGAAGCCCGGTGTGCCGCGAATGCCGACGGTGCCAGCCATCTCCATGTCTTCGGTGATGTTCTTTTCGGCCGAGGCGTCCTTGCGGTCGGCGTCGAACTTGGCGAGGTCCAGGCCCAACTCTTTGGCCCAAGCGGTAAAGTTCTCGTCGGTCAGCGCTTGCTGGTTGTTGAAGCACTTGTCGGCGAATTCCCAGAACTTCTTCTGCTTGTTGGCTGCGATCGACGCGGCGTGGGCCGGCCGCGCCTTGTCGTGGAACGGCAGCGGGTGGTGCTTGAACACCAGGCGCACTTTGTCGCCGTAGGCCTTCTCAACTTCGGTGACCGTGTTGGCCGCGCGGGTGCAGAATGGGCACTGGAAGTCCGAGATCTCGACGATGGTCACCAGCGCATTGTCGCTGCCTTTGACGGCGTCGCGCTTCGGATCGACCGGCACCTTCCAGATGTCGAAGCTGTCCGGCGGCGCGGTGGCCGGGCCTTCCTCGGCCTTGGGCGCGTCGCCACCGCGGGCCGCTTCAGCCGGAGCCGCGGCCGGGGCTTTGCCCTCAAAGAAGTACTCGGCAACCTTGGTGCCAGCTTCGCCGCCGTGCTTGCCGAACGCTGCTTTGATCTGATCGACGCCGGTCTTGCCAGCGCCCGCGGCCTTGGCGTCGGCCAGCGCTGCATCGACTGCCTTCTTGAACTCCTCGACCGGCAGTGCACCCTGCAGGAGCTTACCGCCGATGAAGAAGGACGGTGTACCACCTGCGCCGGTTGCGTTGGCCGCGGCCTGCTCTTTGTCGACTTGGGTGGCCAAAGCGGCGTCTTTTTGATCAGTCTTGAACTTCTCGACGTCCAGGCCGAGCTCCTTGGCCCACTTCTCAAAGTTGTCCTGGGTCAGGCCCTGCTGGTTGGCGAACATCTTGTCGTGCATCTCCCAGAACTTGCCCTGGCGATGCGCGGCCAGCGACGCAATTGCGGCCGGCTTGGCATTGTTGTGGAAAGGCAGCGGCTGGTTGGCCCACACGATGCGCACATCGTTCGGGTACGCAGCCATCAGGTCCTTGAGGGCCGGACCCACGCGGCTGCAGAACGGGCACTGAAAGTCCGAGACTTCCAAGATCGTGACGGCACCGTTGGCAGCACCTTTCCACGGCATGGTGGATGGGATGCCGTTGCCGGCGTCGGCGGGTGCGGCGGCCTGGCCTTCGGCGGCAGGGGCCACTTGAGCGGGCTGGGCGCTGCCGACGGCAGGTGCCTTGCTGTTGCTGGACAGGCGGCCGCCCGCGAACGCCAGGACGGCGGCCGCGATGACGACCAACAACACAGTTTCCTTTTTCATGTCGTGTGGTTCCTAGAAAAGCGGTCGGTCGGTTGGGCGCGCGAACGAGCGGCCAGCCCGAAAACCGGGGCGCAATACGTTAGGGGCGTGTCACGAGGCTGTCAACGCCGTTGCCCGGCGGGTTTTGCGCTCGCGGGGTTGACGGACGGGCGCTTGATTATGGAAACTGCCGCCCCGCCAGTGGCCGCCTCCGCGCGAGCCTGGCGTCCGGGGAGTAGCGCAGTCTGGTAGCGCGTGGGGTCGATGTACGGGGGAGCCTCCCG
>SXGT01727457.1_pt1 | contig 23601 bp, 18 predicted proteins | sample 3176221 | NCBI WGS metagenome assembly SXGT01 (sample SAMN11356862, study PRJNA531348) | freshwater metagenome | isolation source: freshwater sample F1-120 | place: China: Fuxian Lake, Yuxi | collected 2017-12-25
CGAGGAAGCCGTAGACTTGGCCGCGCGTGACGGAGAGGCTGATGCGCTCGACCGCCGTCACCCGGCGAAACACCTGGCTTGGGCGCAGCTCCAACAGGCGCTCCAGCTCCACGAGCTGAAAGCGCTTGGCGACGTCTTCGATGTGCAGGACTGAGTCGATGACCTTGCCCTCCCCCAGGAGCCACGAGCGCACGATGGTAGGCAAGGTGACGGTCGCTGGCAACTCGCGCTGCCGTCGAGTGCGCGACCGCGAGCGGGGGCTATTTGCAGTCACCGACGGGGAAGGCCGTCGCCTCGCAGACGATGCAGCTCAAGGTCGAGGTCGAATCGAGCGAGACCCACGTGCCACCGGCAGTCATGGCCCCGTGCGCTCCGGCGGTGACGGGCGGCGTCGTGCCCCCGTCCCAGTTCACGTAGCTCATGGCCTTGCCGTCGGTCCACGCCCAGCCGGTCCCCGACGTGGCCATCCCCATCCACGCGCCGCCGGTCCCGCACGCGCTCGCGCGCAGCTGCTCGATGAACGTGTTCTGCGCGGTCGAGAACACCGAAGCGACGCGGACCTGCCCAGGCTGCCCTGGGCAGTTGTCCCCGTCGGGCGCGCCGCCCAACACGATGGACGCGTACGACAAGGGCGCGGAGGTCTTGTGCGCCCGCAGGCACCGGCCGTCGATTTGGCTGTACTCCTTCATACAGTAGCGGCACTGCAGCGGGGTGCACACCTTGGGCGTTCCCGAGCAGACGCCGTCGAGGCAGGCGTCCGCTTCGACGCAGGGGTCCACATGGACGCACGCCGTGCCCGACAGCTTCGTCGAGACGCACCCGGCGTCGCCGCTGCAGACGTCCGACGTGCAGACGTTGCCGTCGTCGCACTTGGAGTCGACCGGCGCGTGCTTACAGCCTGACGCCGGGTCGCAAGTGTCGGTCGTGCATTCAAAGGTGTCGCCGCAGTCCTTGGTCACCCCAGCGCACTGCTTGCTGTCGTTGCAGGTGTCGAGCTCGGTGCACTTGTCGCCGTCGTCGCACGATTCGCCCCCGGTGCTCGCCGTGAACGCGCACCCCAGCGCGTCGTCGCAGCTGTCGGAGGTGCAGGTGTTGCTGTCGTTGCACGTCTTCCCCTTGCCGAGACACGTGCCGCCCGTGCAGGTGTCGTTCTCCGTGCACTTGCTGCCGTCGTCGCACGAGAGCTGGTTGGGCGTGTTCGTGCAGCCACCAGGGTTGGAGCAGTCGTCCGTAGTGCACTTCTTTCCGTCGTCACAGGTATCGAGAACGCCCTCGCACTGCGTGCCGTTGCACTGGTCCCCCTTCGTACAGACGTTGCCATCGGTGCACCCCACGCCGGTCCCCACCGCGGTGTACTTGCAGCCCGTCAGCGGATCGCAGCCGTCGGTCGTGCAGTCGTTCTGGTCGTTGCAGGGGATCTTGGTCTCCGAGGTACACTCGCCGGCGTCGCACGTGCCCCCAGTCACGCACTTGTCCGTCTGACAGGCGGTGCCCTTGGTGTTGGTCCACGCCTTCGGGTTGCTGGGCGCGCAGACCTGGCAGGGCTTGTCCTTGCGCACGTCTCCGGCCTTGTAGCAGAAGCCGTCAATCCAACAGCGATCCGCAGTGACCATGATGACACACGCCCCCTCCACGCACGCCGGAGCGATGCACTCGGCGTCGGGCGCCGTGCACGTCGTCACCTTGGGCGACGGGCAACCTTCCGGCGACTCGACGCAGGTGCTGAGGTCAACGTTGTCCACGCACTTCTTCTCGCCGGGCGTGCAGCTCCCCGGGCACACGTCGGCTGGGGCGACCTCCGGTGCGTCCGTGGCGTCCTCGATGTCCGAGAGGACCACGGCACCATCGTCGCTCGGGACCGCGATGTCGACGACGTCGGCCACGTCGGGCGCCTGTGGCGCGTCCAGCGCGAGCTCGGGCGCGGGCACGTCGGCCCCGGGACCCGGGGTGCCGCTGTCCTTGAGGTCGCTGTTCGCGGTGTCGGTCGGCTCGGTCGTCTCACCGGACGGGACGTCGAAGAGCATGAGCGTCTGATCGGGCGGCAGACAGACTTTGAGGTCTCCGCCGACGGACTTGCACACGGTCCCGCGCGCGCAGTCGCTGTTCACCTCGCAGACGAAGCGCTTGGAGTCGAGCTCGAGGTCATAGCAGCCCATGAGCGACATCGCGAACGCCCACCAGAGGCCCCATCGCATCGCGGCCCGCATCTAGAACCGTCCTTCGACGAGAAACCCCGAGGCCGACGGCACCACCGTCACGCCGACGGCCCCGCGCGTCGTCCGGCGTGCATCCACGATGGCCCAGATGGCCGCGCCCGCGCCCGTCGCAAGACCGACCGAGAGGAGCGCGATTCCCGCGCCGCGCCGGCGGTTGATGATCGACTCCTCGTCCTCCGCGCTCGAGAAGCTCGTGCCCTGGACCAGCCCGAGGGCGTTGGCGGACAGGCGCTCTTCCAGTGCGTCCCTTTCGTTGGCGGCATCGACCACGAGCCAGGTCCCGATGCCCGCGAGGACGAGGCCGATGGCGCCAACGCCGATCTTCCACCCGAGGTTCCGGTTCGGGTCGGGATCCCATGCGGGGTCAATCACCGGCAGGAGCGACGCCAGGACGGCGGTCCCGCGCGCGTTCAGGGTGACCTTGGTCGGCACGCTGGGCTTGCCGCCGCGCACGACGGAGAGCGTGTGGGCTCCCGGGGTCAGGTGCACCTGCGCGAGGGACCGCACATCGGCGCGGATCCGATAGCCGTCGACGTGAAGCTCGTCCGCCGTGGCGCCGGCCAGGTCGAGCACGGCGCTCTCGGCCGGGTCCAGAGACTCGTAGACGCGAAAGCGGAGTCCAGCGGGCAGCGTCGTGGCCCTCAGGACGATGGCCGAGCCCTTCATGATGGTGTACTCAAAAAAACGGACACCCGGTGGCACCTCGATCTCCGTGTCCTTGGCGAGGGTCCGCACTTCGCCATCGATGCGCACGGCCTCGGCCGCGGCCTCCACGATGACCCACGCGGAGCCGAGTCGGTACTTGAGCGCGCCCGCCCGCGCGGCGTCCAGGGCGCGGAGGTCCGTCGGCGCGTTCGCGTCGTTGGCCACGCGCTCGAAGGCCCCGTGCGCGTCCGCGTACCGCCCGAGCTCCTCCAACGTGCGCCCGATGTTGTTCAGCAGCTGTGGAGACGGCCGAAGCGCGTAGGCGCGGTGCAGGAAGTCCAGCGCAGCGGACCAGTCCTCGCGGCTGCGCGCCCCGCTCGCCAGCTCCAGCAAGGCCTCGTAGGTGGGCGGAGGGGTCGCTGGCGGTGGCTCGCCATGTGCCGTCTGGACGCCTACGAGGCTGCCCCAGATCACGGCGATGTGGACGGCGAGACGGAACGATGCAGGGCGTGGTATCGACATGCGAGCGGGCAGCTTGCCAGACTGGCACCCACGCCTCAAGGTGGGCATAATCGGCGCCGGGGTACATGACGCTGTTCGCGCCGCTCGCCGGTGGTGCAGCACGGATGGCATCGCGAGACGCGTGAGCAACGACGAAGAAAGCACGCAGGGCGCCGAGACGCCGACGGACGAGCGGTACTGCCCGCTGTGTCAGCTGCGCACGGACGCGACGATCTGCCCGACTGACCGGGTCCCGACCGTCGCGGTCCACCACGTACGCCTCTGGACGCCGTTTCCGCCAGGCTCCACGGTCGCCGGGCGCTACCGCATCGAGCGGCTGCTGGGCGAGGGCGGCATGGGCGCCGTCATGCTGGCCAACCAGATTGGCATGAACCGTCAGGTCGCCATCAAGACGTTGGCCCGCCACTTCGCGAGCGATCCCGATGGCGTCGCCCGCTTCTATCAGGAGGCGCGTGCGGCCAGCCAGATCGAGCATCCGAACGTCGTCCGTGTCTTCGACTTCGGCGTCGACGAGGCGACCGGCACTCCGTTCCTCGTCATGGAGTACCTCCGCGGCGAGCCCTTGACCGCCATCCTCCACCGCGAGCGTCGGCTGACCGAGCGCCGCGCCTGCGGGATGCTCGCGCAAGTGGCCAAGGCGCTCATCGAGGCGCACGACAAAGGCATCGTCCACCGCGATCTCAAGCCGGAGAACGTGTTCGTGCAGCGCCTCGCCGACGGTGAGGAGTTCGTCAAGGTGCTGGACTTCGGCATCGCCAAGCTGGCCAGCGCTGGAAGTCGTCCGCGGATCACGCGCACGGGGAACGCGGTCGGGACCCCGGCGTACATGAGCCCCGAGCAGATTCAGGGTCACGACGTCGACTTTACCAGTGATCTCTATTCTCTCGGGTGCATCCTTCACCACCTGCTCGCCGGCCGTGAGCCGTTCACCGCGGAGGACGCGTCGGGCGTCTTCGTCGGCCACCTGCTCAAGCCCGCTCCGCCGCTGCCGGAGGCGCTCGCCGATGGCGCCCGTCCAAGCCCCGGGCTCATGGAGCTGTCGCGGACTCTGCTCGCCAAGACGCCGGCGCAGCGCCCCAAGTCCACGACCGAGGTCGCGCGCGCGCTCTATTCGCTGGCGGGTGTCGCGCCGCAGGGCACGGCCCTCTTCGTACAGCCGCCGGTTGCGCGTCAACGAGACGCCGAAGAGGACGCGATCCTGGCGTCGGAGGCGACCTCGGACGTCCTGATCGCGTATCCCCTCGATGCCGATGACCAGGTCCGACTCGGGTTGTCGACGCCCAAGGCTGCGCTCGATGAGCGCACCGGCCTTGCTCCGACGCTCGATTTTCGTTCGCCGCCGTCCATGCCCGAGCCGCTGGGGTCCTCGGAGCCCGCGCTGCCTCCCACACCGCCTCAGACGACGAGCGCGCTGGCCGCGGGCGTGCTCCCCAAGCGCAGCCGCGCGGTCTGGCTCGTTGGGGTGCCGGTCGCCGTGGCGGTCGCCGCGAGCGTCATCTGGGCGACCAATCGGGAATCGCCACCTGCGGTCTCAACGGCTTCCGCTCCTGCGCCCGCCCCGGCATTGCTCCGCGCCGACACGCCACCGGTCGCGCCGGCCCCGCCCGCGGGTCGCCCGGTAGTCGCCGCACCTGTCGTGTCCTTTCCGCGACGTGAGCCGTGGGAAGAGGCGCACGCGGAGCCGCGGACGGCCGCGGTCGAAGCCGTCGCGGTCGTCCGACCGCCCGTCGCTCCCATCGAGCCGCCCGCGCCCGGGCCGCCGGGCTCCGACGCCGCAGCCCTCGCGAGCAAGCGCCCGAAGCCGAAGCGCCCCGATGTGCCCGAGGCCGCGCCGAAGCCGCGCCCGTCCACCGGACCCGCGAGCCCCGGCATCGACCTCTGGTAGCTCTACATCAGCTCCATCGGATCGACGTCGAAGCTCGTGCGCACGGAGCCGACTAGGTCCGCCATGGTCAGCTCGAGCTCGCTCAGCACCCGGTGCAGCGCCGCACGATCGGGCCCGCGCAGCAGGACCTGATACCGCGTGCGGCCCGCGATCCGCTCGATGGGCGCCAGGGCCGGGCCAATCACATCGACGCGCCCGGTGCCGGCCTGTGCCAGCGCGCGAACGCGGCGCGCGAGTCGACCTGCGGCGTCGCGCACGGCGTTGGGGTCCTCGTCATCGAGGCGCGCCAACACGAGATGCGTCACGGGAGGGAAGCCGCGCAGGCGCCGTCGGCGTGACTCCTCGCCCAAGAAGCGGTCGACGTCGTGGTCCACCGCGCACTTCAGCGCGTAGTGGTCGGGGTCCCACGTTTGAAACAAGACGCGTCCGGGCCGGTCGTGGCGCCCGGCGCGCCCGGCCACCTGCGTCAGGAGCTGAAACGTGCGCTCGGCGGCGCGGAAGTCCGGCAGTCGCAGGAGCTGCTCGGCCAAGAGGACGCCGACGAGGGTCACCATCGGGAAGTCGTGGCCCTTCGCGACCATCTGGGTGCCGACGAGGACGTCGATCCGGCCCTCGCGAAACCGCTCCAGTAACGCCTCGAGCTTCGAGCCGCTCGTGGTGTCGCGGTCCATGCGATCCACCCGCGCCTCGGGCAGGACCTCGCGCAGCACGGACTCGACCTGCTCGGTCCCGGTGCCGTCGATGCCGAGCTCGCCGTCGCCACAGTCCGGGCACTTTCCCGGGACGGCGCGCTGGTGGCCGCAGTAGTGGCAGGCCAAACGGCGATCGCGCTTGTGGAACGTGAGCGCGACCGAGCATGCGGGGCACTGCGGGACGTGCTCGCACTTGGTGCACGTCAGGCACGCCGACCAGCCGCGTCGATTCAGGAACAGAATCGCCTGCTCGCCGCGCTTTACGGTGTCTCTGAGCGCGTCGATGAGCGGCGGTGAGAGCAGGCCCTCGCGCCTCACCGGAGGCGTATCGCGCAGATCGACGATCTCGACCTCCGGGAGCGGCCGGGCGCCGACGCGCTCGGTCAGCCGGAGGTGGACGAGGCGCCCGCGCTCGACGTTGGCGACGGACTCCATCGACGGCGTGGCCGACCCGAGCACGATGGGGCAGCGTGCGTCTTGCGCGCGCTTCAGCGCCAGATCGCGGCCATGGTAGCGCGGAGCGTCCGCCTGCTTGAAGGACGGATCGTGCTCCTCGTCGACCACGATGAGGCCGAGTCGGCCCTCGGGGAACGGTGCAAAGAGTGCGGAGCGGGCACCGACGACGACCGGGCAGTCCCCCCGCCGGATGCGCTCCCACTGGTCGAGGCGCTGTCCGTCCGCCAGGCCCGAGTGGAGCACGGCGACGCGGTCTCCGAAGCGTGCGCGAAAGCGGCCGGCGAGCTGCGGCGTCAGCGCGATCTCGGGGACCAGCACGAGCCCCATGCGGCCGAGCGCGAGTGTGTGCGCGATGGCGTGCAGATAGACCTCGGTCGTGCCGCTGCCCGTGACGCCCTGCAGCAAGAAGGCGCAGTAGCGGCCGAGTGCGACCGCGTCTGCGAGCTGCGTGACCGCGCGCTGCTGCTCGAGCGTCAGCGCCGGCGGCGTGTCTTGACGCGGAGGTGCCGTCCACGGATCGCGATAGACCTGCACGCGCTCGACCCGCGCGAGCCCGAGCTCGACCAGGCGCTTCACCGCGCCGGCGGCTCCGGGGATGCGCCCCTCGAGCGCGCGGGACTCGAGGGGACCCTCGGCCTCGAGCAGCGCCAGCAGCAGCGCCGGGCCCTGTCCGGGCCGCAATGGAGCACCGAGCGCGCCCTCGGTGCGGGTGACGACATTGAGGTACTTGGCTCCGATGCGCGCCCGCTCGAGCTCATAACGGAGGACGAGCAGGCCGTCTGTGGCGCGGCGAAGGAGGGTCGCCGTGGTCGCCCTCAGCGCCTTGACGGGGACGGGACCCTCTCGGAGTCGCTTGAGCACGGGGTCGCCGTCGGCTCGGGTCCGCCCGAGGTCGGTCAGCTCCGCGACGCGCGCCTCGGTGACGTTGAGGCCCGCGGGGAGGCCGGTTCGGATCACGTCGCCGAGCGGCGCGCGATAGTAGCTCGCCACGAAGCGAAAGAGCGCCAGGAGGCCCGGCTCGAAGAGCGGTGTGCCATCGAGGACGTCCGAGATGGGCTTCAAGGCGAGCTCCAGCGCGTCGGCTTCGTCGTCAGGCCGGACGTCGACGACGTAGCCGGTCGTCCGTCGCCCGCTCTGGCCGAGCGGAACGAGGACACGGCGCCCGACCTCGACTGCGTCCGTCAGCTCCGCGGGGATCGCGTAAAACAGCGTCCGGGGTGGACCCCGCGGGATCGCGACGACGGCGACGGCCACGACGAGGGCGCCCGGTGGCCTCAGCGCACCGGGACGAGCCGGCGAAAGTCCGCGTGGATCGCCACCTCGCCGAGGTGCAGGCGCAGCGTCCCCGGGAAGCGCCCTTCGGTGCCGGGATGATCGTGGGCGCCGACCGACAGGTCCGTGCTGTCGTCTTGCGTGGCCCCCGCGGACGGCGCGAGCAGGATGCGCACCGGTGCCCCCGTGTCTCGGTCGAACCACACCTGTGAGCGGCCGGTCTGCATCGGCGCGGCACCGAGGATGACCACGACGCGCCGATCGAGGTGATAGAACGCGGTGATCGCGACGTCGATGCCGCGCGAGGTCATGGCGTCCTTGCCCTCGCCCCGGAGCAGGGCCGTGTAGAGCGAGACAGCGCGGGAGTCGGCAAAGGAGGACTCCGGGCTCGCGAAGGCGCGCGCGTCGGTGAGCGTGGCCTGCGTCTCGCGGGTCTTGCCGCGTTCGATGATGCGGAGGGCATACTCGACCTGCGCCCGGGGCAGCGCGCGATGCCACGTCGCCAGGCGCTCGAGCACGATCTCAGCGGAGGGGGGCCGCGCATCGACGGGAGCCGCGCAAAGAGCCGCGACGAGAGCGATTACAGTCAAGACCGGACGCACCCCGCGACCCTAGCAGCAATTTCTAGAGGTCGACACCCACCCTCGCGGCGAAGTTCTGGGTCGCGTAGAGACGACCGCCCTTGCGGACGACGCCCACGCCGAGGAAGCGGTACTCGGTGGCCATGACGTTTCGGCGATGACCGGGGCTGTCCATCCACATCTGGACGAAGCCTGTCGCCGCCTGCGGGAGCGCGAAGCCCGCCGCTGCGATGTTCTCGCCAGCGGCGCCGAAGTCCGACAGCCCGCCGCGCTTGAGGCGATCGGTGAGCGTGCGGTTGTCCGGCGTCGGGGACTCGTGCGAGAAGAAGTCCAGGGTCGCCATCTCGTGAGAGTGCCGCAGGGCGACGGCCGCGAGCGTGGCGCTCCACAGCAGCGGCGCCAGGCCCTCGCGCTCTCGCTCGACGTTGACGAGCCGCAGGATCTCGCGCTCGACGGCCTCGATGAGGACGTCGTCAGTGGCTTCTGGTGGTAGCGGCTCTGGCTCGGCCGCGTCGTCGTACTCCGCAGTGGGCGGCGGAGGCGTGACGGGGCACGGAGGCGCGGGCGCAGGGCCCCGGTCGACGGGCGGACGGGCGTTGCGCGCCATCGGAGGCGTGGGCCACACCCGGACGAGCCGCGGGTGGCGGCGCACGGCCCACGGGCGACGCAGTGGATAGCCCCAGCGGTCCAGAGGCACCGGGCGGTACGTGCCCTGCTGTTGAGGAGGCGGCCATCCTTCCGAGTTCTCGGGCGGATGCGCTGCGGCAAGCGCCGGGACCAGTGCGGCGGTTAGCACGGTGAGGACGACAAAAGCGACGACGGCGAGGCGGGGGCGCATGGCCGACTGACGGTCGGAGCGCGCGGGCTATTCACTCAGCGTGAGGTTCCAGCCTGCCGCGTCGGGGTCGGTCGAGGTCGGCGAGCCCGTCACGGCGACCAGCGTCCGCCCGACGAGGCCAAGCACCGTGCCCTTGCGCGGCGACGGGAGCGGCGGCAGCGATTCACTGAACGTGTTGCTGAGGCCCAGTAGCGCCACGCTGGCCGTTGGCTTGACGCCAAAGGTCGAGCCACCCGCGACGACGACGCCGAACCCGGGCACGGCCACCACCGAAGCGGCGATCTCCGACCGCGGGACGGGCAGGGCAGGCAACGCGGTCCACGTGCCGGACTGGGGATCGAAGGCGTGCGCGTCCCCCACGTGGCCCTGCTCCTCATCCCAGCCGTGGCGGCCTCCCAGAATGATGATGCGACCCCCCGCGACCGCGCCGCCGAGGTGGTTGCGCGGGTTGGGCAGCGCCGGCGCCGTGCTCCAGCTCCCGGTGTTGGCCATCAGCTCGGCGAGTGGCAGCGTCCAGTGGGCTCCTGTGTCCGTGCTTGCGTCGGGTGCCAGCCCGCCGATAGCGTGCAAGATGCCGTCGAGCAGCACGAGCACCAGGGCCGACTGCCCCTGCGGCAGGCTGGGGCCGGGGAGCCACTGGTTCTTGGGCCGGTCGTAGCGCCACGTGTGCGGCTTGGACTGGCTCGGGAAGCCCGACAGGCCGCCGACGATGACGAGGCCATCGGTCAGCGTGGCCACCCCGCCGTGGGTCTCGGGCCCGAGCAGCGGCGCGGCCGTGCTCCACGTGCGCGCGATGGGGTCATAAAGGTCGACACGTGGGGTGACGCTGAGGTCCGCCGTGATGAAGCCGCCCATGACATAGACGGCGCCGTCGAGGACCGCGCCCATGGCCTCGAAGCGCGCGACCGGGCAGGGCGGGATGGCGGCCCACCCGAGCGCTGCGGGCGCGTCCGCCGTCTGGGCGTCGATGTCGGTGCCTGCGCTCGTGTAGCTGCTGGTGTCGGTCGCTGTATCGGCGACGTCCGCGACGTCGGCGGGGGCGTCGAGGCAGAGGCACGTGGCGTCGCACCTCGCGAGCAGCGACGCGGAGGCGAGTGCGATTGCGGAGATGGCGGCCCTCGTCCTCATGGGTCGTGCGGGAGGCTGGAGCGCGGTGGGCGCAGGAACTCAAACGGCGTGTGCGCCAGGAAGTTCGACACCCGCGAGGTGTAGATGTCGGCGTAGCGTTCGACCTGGCGCGCGAGGTGGCTCTTGTCGTTGCCCGCGCGCAGGAGCAGGCCCCAGCGGGCGTTGAGTAGCTCCCCGGCCTCGCGCGCAAATGGCCCGATGCGCTCGTCGAGCTGCACGATGGCCTCACGGACGCGCGCCAGCTCCCGCTCCAGGCCGTCACGCTCCCCGCGCGAGGCCCCCGCTTGTTGACGTCGTAGTAGCCCGAGTCGCTGCGTCGACAGGTCGTGCTCGAGCGACTCCTTTTCCGCCATCAACGTCGAGAGCTCGCGCGCCTTGTCTGCAAACGCGTCCTCCGCCTGGACCTCGAGCTCCAGCTCGCGGAGTACGAGCGCGGTACGCCAGCGCATGACACTTTTGGTGACATTGACGTCGGTAAAGATGTGATCGCCGACGTAGAGGATCTCCGCACCGGACAGGCCGAGGTGTGTTTCGACGGTCGCGGCGTCGCCTCCCAAGTAGACTCCGCCGTCGCGCAGAGGACCAACGACCGGCCGTAGCAGCCCGTCGTCGCTGACCACCTCGAAGACCGGGTTCTTCGACGAGAAGAAGTTGGGCTTGCGCGCTCCGACGATGACGAGATCGAACAGGTCGCGCCACGATCGCCCGGCCGGCATGAAGCGGTCGAAGGCAAACGACATCATCGCCGCGCTGTAGTGCCACTCGCTGTTGGTGATGAGCACGAGTCGCTTGCCGGCGTTCTTTTGGTCAAACAGCGTCTGAGGAAGCTCGGGGTCGAGGTCCACGTACGTGTCCGGGCTCGCGATGATCTCCGCCTTGAGATGCCCCTCGGCGTGCGCCTCGTCGAGCAGCTTCTTCACGAGGTGATAGAGGTCGAGGTAGCTCTTGACGCTCGCGGCACCCAGGCGCCCGTGATCGAGCGCGTCGACCAAACCGGCGTAGAGACAGCCCTCCGACAGTGAGTACAGCGTGTTTAGGAATACCCAGCGCGGCTCCCGCAGGTCGACCGTTACCCGACCGTAGACCTGTCGCTGCTCCTCGAAGTCCAGCATGCGCGTGCCATGCGCGGCCCGCTTGACGTAGCCGAAGCGGTCGGCCTTGACGATGTTGCCGAGCTGCATGTCGAAGATGAGGCCGCGAATGACCCACTCCGGGTCGAAGACGAGGCCCTCGATGGGGAGCCCCGCGAGCGCGAGCTTCTCGGTGAGGTACTCGAACGCGCGCCGCTCCCAGCGGTCCACGTAGTAGTGGATGAGCGTGTAGTCCATGTCGTAGCCGATGGCGCGGATGCCCCGCAGGTTCAGCGTGCGGTTGGCGAACAGACGACGATGGCGTGGAATGGCGGGCGCGGTCGGCATGGCGGACTCCTACACAGGACGCGGGCGGTTCGCAAGGCGCAAGGAGCGTGTTGCGTTGACATGCGAGAGGCTCACCGGTAGTCATCGCGCGTGGATAAGGACACCCTCCTCAAGGCGCTGCTCACGCTCGTGCCCATGATCATGAGCCTCACGGTGCACGAATGGGCACATGCGATGACCGCCTATCGCCTGGGCGACGACACCGCCGCGCGTCAAGGTCGCCTCACGCTCAACCCGCTCGTGCACATCGATCCCATCGGCACCATTCTGCTGCCGCTCGTCTTCGCCCTGTCGGGCACCGGCTTCTCGTTCGGCTGGGCGCGGCCCGTGCCCGTCAACCCCGCCCGATTTCGCCGCGACGTGCGCATGAAGACGGGCCTCTGGCTCACCGCGCTGGCTGGCCCGGCGTCCAACCTCGTGCTGGCAACGCTCATGGCCATCATCTTCAAGGTCATCTCCATGCAAGGCATGCCCGACGCCGCCCTCGCCGAGTTGGTGCTCATCCTGCTCTTCATGAACGTTGCGCTCGCGGTCTTCAACATGCTGCCGGTGCCGCCTCTCGACGGCAGCCGCGTCGTGCTGGGGCTCCTGCCCGATCGCGCCGAGCGGGGGGTCACCGGCTTCCTCGAGCAGTACCCGTTCGTCATCATCATCGCCTTCTTCGCGCTCATCCGCTTTGGCGGTGAGCTCATCCAGTGGCCCGTCATCCAGGTCGCCCGCGGGCTCCTCTGGGTCACTGGCAACGGAGCCTGAGCCATGCCGCGTCCCCCCAAGACGCCGGCGACCCCGGGTCGTCCTCCGCGCTCGCGAGCGCCTGCCTCCGCGCCACGTCCTCCCCGTCGCCGTCGTGGCGCGCCGGCCGTGTCGACCACGGCCAAGCCCGGCGAGATTCGGCTCCAGAAGTTCCTCTCCGGAGCGGGCATCGCTTCGCGGCGTCAGGCCGAGACGCTCATCACCGCCGGTCGCGTCTCCATCAACGGCAAGGCCGCGACCGAGCTCGGCGTTCGGGTGGACCCCAAGAACGATCGCGTGACCGTCGACGGCGAGCCCGTGCGGCTTCCGGCCGAGCCCATGGTCGTGCTGATGAACAAGCCGCGCGAGATGGTGTGCACCGAGAGCGATCCCGAGGGACGCGCCCGTATCCACGAGCTGCTGCCCAAGGGTCTGCCGCGTCTGTTCACCATCGGCCGGCTGGACTACCACACCGAGGGCGTGCTCCTGCTCACGACCGATGGCGACCTCGCCCGCGCACTCACCTCACCGGACGTGTCCGTGCCGCGCGTGTATCACGTCAAGCTCAATGGCCCGCCGGATCCGCGGCTCACAGAGCGCTTCTCGCGCGGCGTGCGCCTGGCGGACGGGACGCGCTTTCGGCCGTCCGACATCGAGGTCCTGAGCGAGACGCGCACCAACACGTGGTACGAGATCGTGCTGACTGAGGGCAAGAACCGGCAGATTCACCGGATGTGCGAGGCCAGCGGCAAGCGCGTGCTCAAACTCAAGCGGATGTCGTATGGCCCGATTCGGCTCGACGATCTGCCGACCGGCGCGTCGCGCCCGCTGTCCAAGGCCGAGATCGCCAGCCTCCGTGAGGCGGCAGGGCAGGTCGGTCCGGGCTCGACGGCGGGGCTCATCGACGAGATCGAGTAGCTATGGCTGCGACTCTTCCTTCAGCCGCGGCGTCGTCACGTGCTCCGGGTACCGCCCCGCCTTGTCCGCATAGAAGGCCCGTAGCGCGTCCATGTCGCGACGCAGGTCACCCGAGGGCGTAAACGGATCGCCGAAGCCGCCGGCCTTCCGCTGGTAGTCGAGGTAGCCGGGCACGATGGGCACGCCCGCGGCCACGGCGATGTGATAGAAGCCCGACTTCCACGTCTCGGCTTTCTTGCGCGTCCCTTCGGGCGGCACCACCAGCGCCAGCTCGCCCTTCCACGAGCGCAGCAGCTCGGCCAGGCGCGGCACGAGGTCGTGCGGTGCGCGCCGATCGACCGGGATGCCCCCGAGCCGACGCAGGAGCCACCCGAACGGCGGACGAAAGAGCGTGTGCTTGCCCAACCAATGGATGGGCAGGTCGGCCACGGCGCCCATGGCGAGGGTATGTGGGAAGTCCCAATTCGACGTGTGTGGCGCCGCGATCAGCACGTAGCGCTCGACCTGCGGGCGTCGCCCTTCCAGCCGAAAGCCCGTCATCGCCAGCCAGGCGCGCGCGAAGGGGTGAAACGCCATCAGGCGTCCACGCTACCGTCGAGCAACCTCACGACCAGGTCGTAGTCGCCGGCCTGCACGACCTCGGCTCGCGCGATCGTGCCCACGGGGACCGAGCCCTCGTTGATGTAGGTCACGCCGTCCACGTCGGGCGCCTGCGTCGCGATGCGGCCCTGGAGCAGCAGCTCGGTCTCCTCCGAGACGCCCTCGATCAGCACCTCCACCTCCGTGCCCACGAGCTGCTCGAGCTTCTCGCGCGAGATCTCCTGCTGCATCTGCATGAGCCAGTCGCGCCGGCGCTCCTTCTCGTCGGCCGGCACGTCGTCGTCGAAGCGTGCGGCCTTGGTGCCCTCCTCCTGCGAGTAGGTGAAGACGCCCACGCGGTCGAAGCGCTGCTCGGCGACGAACTCCGCGAGGCGGTCGAACTGCGCCTGCGTCTCGCCAGGGAAGCCGACGATGAACGTCGTTCGGATGACGATCTCCGGAATGGCTGTGCGCAGTCTCGCGAGCAGATCGCGGGTAATGGCCTCGGTCGTGCGCCGCTGCATCGCGACCAGCATGGCGTCGTCGATGTGCTGGAGCGGGATGTCGAGGTACTTCACGAGCTTCGGCTCGGTCGCCAGGACCTCCACCAGCTTGTCCGTCACGTTGTGCGGATAGCAGTACAGGAGCCGAATCCATTCGATCCCCTCCACGCGACACAGGGCCGGCAGCAGATCGTGCAGCTCCGTCCCATCATCGAGGTCCTGGCCGTAATGGGTGAGATCCTGGGCGATGAGGTTGAGCTCCTTGACGCCGCCCGCCGCCAACACCTGTGCCTCGGCCACGATGTCCTGCACCGTGCGAGAGCGTTGCTTTCCGCGCAGCTTCGGGATGATGCAGAACGTACACCGCTGGCTGCAGCCCTCGGCGATCTTGAGGTAGGCGGTGTACTTGGGTGTCGTGAGCAGTCGCGGCGTGTCAGTCGTGTGGACATAGTACGGGCGACCAATCGCCACCGTGGGGCCCGACTCCGGCGCGGGGGCCTCCAGAAGCTCCGTCACCCGGTGGTACTCGCCCGTGCCGATGATGAGATCGACCTCCGGGATCTCATCCTGGATGGCCTGCGAGTAGCGCTGGGCGAAGCAGCCGGCGACCACGACGCGCTTCTGGGTCTCGCCCCCACGTGCCTTGGCGCGCACGAGCCCCATGATGGCGTCGATGGACTCGACCTTGGAGGCCTCGATGAAGCTGCACGTGTTGACGACCATCACGTCCGCCTCGTCGGGCTCGCTCACGAGCACGTAGCCGCCGTGGCCCAGCGCGCCGAGCATGACCTCGGAGTCGACCCGGTTCTTCGGGCAGCCGAGCGTCTGGAAGAAGAGCTTCTTGGGCGACGTGGATGGAACAGGGGCGCTCATCGGCGCGCAGCATCGCCGAAGGGGGCGAGCGCGACAAGGGAATTTGCGGTGTCTGACCGCAGTGAGTCCTCAGGCGCTAGCGAAGCACAGTGTGCCCGAGGTCTGACGAGAGCACCTCTGCCGGGGCGTGCGCGTGGCCTGGTCAGCTTGCCAGGTGTGGCCCTCGACGCGACGCGAGGACGGAGCGGGCCAGAAGAACCGCCTCGAGTAGCGCTACGAGTAGGCCACCGGCCGCTGCCGCCCATCCCTGCCAGCGCAGCATCGCCGGGAGCGCATCGCCGGCCAGCGGGACGAGCGCCGTGTCCTCGAGGCGCAGCTGCCAACCGGCGATGAAATAGGCCGCCGTGATGCCGCCCGCTGCGGTCGCGCCGACGACATGGATCAGGTACTCCAGCGGCGGAAGCCCGCCGAGGGGGCGCCGACTGCTCGGCTCGAGGAGGACATCAGCGACGTTGTTCGCGAAGTCGAGGACGAAGAGCCCGCCGACGACCCAGTACCAGGTTCCAACGGGGCGCCAGGTGAGCATCGCGAGCAAGCCTAGCGCGAACAGCAGACCGCGCGCGATGTGAGTCACCGTCTCCGCGCGCGAGCCGGGCTGTGCGTAGAGACGGAAGCGGTAGAGGTGAAACCAGAACACGTCGAGGGCGCCGATGGGCGCGACGATGGCCATCAGCAGGATGGGGAGCTCGAGCGGTGTGTTGGTCATCGGCCGCAGGGTAGCTGAGCGGCGCTCTGCAAGTCGAGGAGTGTCGCTCAGCCGCCCGAGCGCTCCAGCAGCTCTTGCAACGCGCGCGGCAACGCCGGGAGATGCGCAATCGGCTCGGGGCCCAAGTCCGGCAGCGCGAACTCCGGGTACACCCGCGCCACCTCGTCTTTGAAGTCGATCCCCATCTGCCCCATGAGCCGCAGCTCGCCCGGCAACGTGCGGGCGATGTCGTCCCGGATGCGCTCCCGCTCACGGTCGACGCGGCGCAGGATGGCAAGCAGCTTCTCGCCGAGCTCCGGGTCGTCGACCTCCAAGAACAGGTCGTCATGCCCGCGCGTGGCCATGAGGTTGCGGATCCGCTCGTCCATCGTCACGCCACAGGACGGTACGAGACCCGGCATCGACGTGACGATGGCATGGAACCGGGAGCTGACCATGAGGCTGCCCTGCCGGAGCACGGAGACGAGGTCGTACATGTCGTGCTCGTCAGAGACGAAGATGGGCACCTTCCCCCACCCGTTCTTCTCCTGGAGCTTGGCCGCGAGGTGCTCGCACGCGCGCCGGTCGAGCTGCTCCATGCCGACGAGGATCGGGAAGACCGCCTTCTCCTGTGCAAAGGCGCTGATCGCCTCGCAAAAGCCGTCGAGGTAGGCCTCGTACCGGGTCGCGACGTCTTGGCCGGAGGCGTGAAAGTAGATGGACTTGTAGAACGCGCTCTTGTGCTCGCCGGACAGGTGGTAGGCGGCGGCCTTCTGCAGGTCCGGCTTGACGGGCCACCAGAACGGGTTGATGGGGCAGGCGATGAGCACGGGCGCCTTGCCGTCCCAGCCCGCGCTCTGGAGCAGCTGGCGGCCGCGCTCGGGCGGCGCGGGATCGAAGGTCCACGCGGTGTCCGTGCCGCCTCGGGTACGAATCCCGAGCGCCTCGAGCACGCCGCGCGACGGCTGGTTGCGGCAGAGCACGAGCGAGTCCCTGCAATGCTTCTGCACGAAGTCCTGCAGGCTCGGGATCATGTGCCCGGCCTCCGCGCCGTAACCGACCGAGAGCTTCTGCTCGGCGTTGGCGAAGCCAAGCGAGCCGGCCATCATGGTCGAGAGCGCGCTCGCGAACTTGGACTTGAACATCGAGCCCTCGCACGCAATGACGCCATGGTGCTTCGGGCACTCATCGAAGAGGAACTTGGGGAAGATGGTCGGCATCGTCACTTGCCGTGCCGTACGGAAGTAGCCCTTCGTGAGCTTGGGGTCCGAGGTCATCATCGTGAGCGCAATGGCGTCGTCGCCCAAGACATGGCGGACCTGCCGCACCATCTCCTCGACGCGCACGTCCGCGCCGGTATTGCGCGTGCCGACGTATCCCGCGAACAGCAGCTTGAGCGCCTTGCCGGGCCGCCACCGCTCGATGCCGAGCCCCAGGGCGTATTTCATCCCTTGGGCCTCGATCAACGCCGCGGTCGTCGACATCAGCAGGCGATCGGGCTCGACCTCATCCTTCATCCAGTCCCAGAGCCTCCGGCCGAGCCGGTCCGCGTCGTCGGCGGTCTTCCTCGCCTTCTCCTTCACCGTCTCGAGGGCCTGCGTGGTGTCGGTCGACATGGGTCTCTCCTAGCTGAGGGTCACCGGCCGGAAGTCCACGATCCGCAGCTGGAGCGTGAGCGCCTGGCCCTTGGGGTAGTCGTTGAGCTCGGGTCGAAAGGCGACGTCGAGGCGGGCTCCCGGCTCCGGGGCGTGCTCGGCGAGGCCGAAGGCGACCGCCGAGAGCTTTACGCCGTCTTGCGCGACGACGAGCCGCAGATGTGTCTTGTCCTTGCCGATGACGCGCGCCTCCATGACCCGCACGTCGCGAGCGACGAACAGCGGCTCCGCGTTGGCAGCGCCGTAAGGCGCCAGACGGTCCAGATCCAGCACCAGACGCTCGTCGACCTCGGACAGGCTGACCTCACCGTCGTGGCGCAACACCGGCGCGAAGTGCTCGGGCCGCAGGCGTGTTCGCGCGGCTTGGTCGAAGGCCTCGCGAAACGCCGGCAGCCGCTCGGGCGCGATCGACAGGCCCGCCGCGTGGGGGTGGCCGCCCCACTGCGTCAGGTGCTCGGCGCACTGCCGCAGCCCATCGACCAGATCGAAGCCCGTGATGGAGCGTAGGCTGCCCTTGCCGACGCCATCGACCAGCGCGATGACGGCGCACGGCCGATGGAACCGCTCCACGATGCGGCTGGCCACGATGCCCGAAACGCCGGGGTGCCAGCCGGGATCCCAGAGCACCAGCGCGGCACGGTCGGGCGTCTCGGTGAGGTCCGTCTCCGCCTGTGCGACGGCTTCGGCCTGGATGTGACGCTCCACCTGACGCCGCGCCTCGTTCTCTTCGTGCGCCGCCTTCGCCGTCTGCTGCGCAATCTCGAGATCGTCGGTGGCCAGCAGCTCGAAGCTCTTCATCGGGTGCGACAGGCGACCCGCCGCATTCAGCCGAGGACCGAGCTTGTAGCCCACGTCCACCGCCGTGGGCCGCCCCGAGACGCCTGCGACCGACATCAGCGCGCGCAAGCCCGCATGCGGCGACTTCTCCATGCGCTCGAGCCCCGCGGCAACCAGGACCCGGTTGATGCCCTGGAGCGGCACCACGTCCGCGATGGTCCCGAGCGCGACGAGGTCGAGCAGCTCGCGCAGGTCGGGCTCGGCCCGGCTCGTAAAATGGCCGCGCTCGCGGAGCGCCTTGCGCAACGCCACCGCCAGATGAAACGCAAGGCCCGCAGCGCACAGCCGCTTGTCCGGAAAATCGCAGTCGGGCTGGTGCGGGTTGACGAACGCGGTCGCGGGCGGGAGCGGCCCGTCGGGGAGCTGGTGGTGATCGATGACGACGAAGCCGGCGCCCAGGTCTCGGGCCACCGTGATGGCCTCCATCGCCGAGGTGCCGCAGTCGACGCTGATGAACAGGCGGGTGCCCTCGGCCACGAGCTCGCGCACGCGGGCAGCGTTGATCCCGTAGCCGTCCACGAAGCGATCGGGCAGGAACACGTGCGGCTCGAAGCCCGACTGCCGCAAGAAGCGCCACAGGATGGCCGCCGACGTGATGCCGTCGACGTCGTAGTCTCCGTGGATCGTGACGCGCTCGCCCTGATCCAGCGCGCCGAGGATGGCCGCGACGGCCTCCGCCATGCCGCGCAGGCGCAGCGGATCGACGAGGGTGGCGAGCTTGGGAGCCAGAAAGGCGTCGATGTTGTCGGCCTCAGTCACACCGCGGGCTGCCAGGAGCCGCGCGACGAGCGGGCTGACGCACGCGCCTTGGGGGGGCATCGCGGCGTCGGTGCTGCGCGCCTGCCACCGACGGCCCTTGACCGATCGGGGCTCAGTCACGCCGAGCTACGCGTTCGCGGCCGCCGGGGGCGAGGCCTGCGCCCGCTTCTTGCGGTGGTCTAGCCACTCGTCGAGCACGATGACGAGCGGTGAGGCCACGAAGATGGATGAGTAGGTACCCACCGTGAAGCCAACGACGAGCGCGAGCGCGAAGTCCCGGATGAAGCCGTCGCCCAGGAAGATGAGCGGCAAGACCGAGAGGATGGCGGTGAGCGACGTGAGCAGCGTGCGTGAAAGCGTCTCGTTGATGGATCGGTCGACGATCTCGCGAATGGGCGTTCCCTTGAGCTTGAGCATAGTCTCTCGGATGCGGTCATAGACCACGACCGTGTCGTTGACCGAAAAACCGATGACTGTGAGCACCGCCGACACGATCGGCAGCGTGAACTGGAGGTTGAAGAGGCTGAAAAAGCCGAGCGTAAAGACCGCGTCATGGACGAGAGACAAGATGACGCCGGGCGAGTACCGAAAGTCGAACCGCAAGCCGATGTAAATGAGGATGCCAACGATGGCGTAGATCAACGCCAACATGCCCTGACTGAACAGGTCCGAGCCGACGCTGGCCGAAACCGACGTGACCGACTGCACCTCGACGTTCTCCTTGCCAAATTTCTCGAAAAGCTTGAGCTCCGCATCCGTCTGGAGTTGGGCCAACGAGACCGTGAACTGGCGGTCCGTGCGCGTCTCCAGGCGCCGCTGCTTGTCCACGCTGTGCGCCGCGAGCGAGCGATCGAAGTCGTCGTCGGGGACGGTCTTGCCGTCCTTCTGGAGCTCGACGATCTTTTGATTGTACTCCTTATAGAACTCCATGTCGATCGTGCGCTCCTCCTCCGAACTCACCTCGACGTGCGGGTAGCCGTGGGTCTTGAGCGCGTCGTTCAGCTTGCCCTTGGCGACTGAGATGGGCTCGGCGCTCTTGAGCATGATGATGAACTTGTCGGTCTCGGCTGGCCGGTCGATGGTCTCGACTTGAAGCGCCGACTTGATCTGTTCCTCGACCGCCTTGCCGCGGGCGTCGTCCAGCAGGGTCGTCACCTCGGTGTAGATCTGGAACTTGACGACCGGGTTGCCCTTCTCGTCCTTGTCACCGACGTTGAATGGCTGGACCTCGACCTGCGCGTCCGACTTGCCCGTCTTCTCGGCGATGAGCGCCCGAACGGTCTCCTTGACCGAGTCGGCGTTGGCGTTGGCGCCCTCGCGGAAGGCAACGATCATCTTCGTGCCTCCGCGGAAGTCGATGCCGAAGTTCAGGCCCTTGGTCAGGAGCAGAATGATGGACAGCAGCACCAGGGCGCCGGTCGCGCCGATCCAGTACTTGGCCATGGCCATGAAGGGGTACTTGGTCCCTGGCTTGATGATCTCGTGCATGGTGGGTTCCGTGTGCCTCTTCGGGTCAGATGGAGAGCTCTTGGAGGTTCTTCTTGGAGAGCACGTAGTTGAAGATCATCCGCGTGATGACGATGGCGGTGAACAGCGACGACGCGATCCCGATGAGCAGCGTGACGGCAAAGCCATAGACGGGGCCCGTCGTGAACTCCAGCAAAATGAAGCCAGCGATGGCCTGAGTGACGTGCGAGTCGAAGATGGTCCAGAAGGCCTTGCTATAGCCGGCGTCCAGCGCCGCGCGCACGCTCTTGCCGTGTCGCAGCTCCTCGCGCGTGCGCTCGAAGATGAGCACGTTGGCGTCGACCCCGATGCCCAGCGTGAGCACGATGCCCGCGAGGCCCGGCAGCGTGAGCGCCGCGTTGAAGGAGACGAGCACCGCGAGGATCCAGAACACGTTGACGAGCAGCGCCACGCACGCGACCGCGCCGCACCAGCGGTAGTAAGTCGTCATGAACAGGATGACGAGCAGCGCGCCCGCACCGAGCGCGACCATGCCCTGATTGATGGACGCCGCACCGAGCGAGGGCCCGACCGTGTGGTCGTGGACCTTGTGGACGGGCGCCTTGTACGCGCCGTGGGTCAGCACCGTGACGAGGCCCTGCGCCTCACGCACGCGATCAGTGCCCGTGCCGCTGCCGAGCGTGACGCGGCACCGGCCGCCCGTGATAGGCTCCTGGATGCGCGGGGCCGACTTGACCTCGTCGTCCAGCATGATGGCGAGGTATTCACCGGTCTGCTCGGTCGTGAGGTCGCCGAAGTCCTTGGCTCCCTGGCCATCGAAGTCGATGGACACGTACGGCGCGCCATTGGTGTCGTAGGCCACCATCGCGCGCGTCAGACGCTCGCCACCGATGGACACGACGCGCTCCTTGCCCGCGCCGCCGACCTTCATATTGCGCACCACGTAGCGGGTGCGGAACCCCTTGATCTCCTCTTTTTGGGTGACCTTGTTGGTCTCGCTGATCTCTTCGTAGCCAATCATGTGGTCGTCATCGACCATGGGCTTGGCCTCGGTCTTGGCCTCGATCGCCGCCTTCTGCCGCTTCTCGCTGACGAAGCGGACGAACGCGAGCAGCTCCGACTTCTTGTCGGCTTTCAGGTACTGCTGACCCGGGAACGAGTCGTCCTCCACGGTGATGGTGATGGTCTTTCCCTCGTTGATCTTCTTGTAGTCGGCGAGGTCGGCCGCGATGCCCTCGAAGGGGTTGCCCTTCTTCTCCAGCAGCCGGAAATTGAGCTGCGCCGTCTGGCCGATCATGGCGCGCACGAGCTGCATCTTGGTCTTTTCGACACCCGGCAGCTGCACGTCGATGTCGGCGTCCCCGGCGCGGCGGACGTCGGGCTCGACGAGGCCGAAGGCGTCGATGCGCTTGCGGATGATGTCCATTGTCTGATTGATGATGTCCTTCTTGAGCCGCTCGCCCTCCTCGTACTTCAGCATCACGGTCACCGTGTTGCCGGAGCCCGATGCGCGGGTGAACGCGCGATCGATGTTCTGGAGGAAGTCGTCGTCAATCTTGCCCGCGAGGTCCTTCATGTCGTCGGGGAAGGTGAGCTTGACCGACTTCCAGTCCACGCGCTCGACGGTGATCTTCTCGCGGTAGGTCTTCATGTCCTCCGCTTTGACCGCCTCGAGGTCGTCGAGTTTGCCGAAGTGGAGCGCGATGGCGCGGTCGCGGAAGAGGCCCGAGACCTTCCAGACGTTGTCACCGATCGCGCGCTTGTAGTCGACGGTGTACCGAAGCTCGAGTCCGCCCTTGAGGTCGAGACCGTAGTTGAGCTTCTTCCACGAGTCGGGAAACACGCCCGGGAAGAACGAAGGCAGCACGTAGAGGATCGAGCCCAAAACGAGCGCGACGACCGTGATGACCTTCCAGCGACCTTTCTTGTTCACGCCTGACTCCTGCTTGGTCCCATGGACCGTCTTGAAGTCCCTCAGTGAGGGAGACGCGGAGGCTGCTCCGCGGGGTCACGCCTAGCTGGCCGTGGCCTTCTGTTTGAGCTCTGCTTCCGCCGCGGCCGAGCCTTGCTGGCCCGCGACCTGGTGCCGCAGCACCCGCACGATAACGTTGGGGGCGATCTCGAGCTTGACGGAGTTGGAGCTCTCGTCGAAGCCCTTGATCGTCCCGAGCAGCCCGCCTTGAGTGACCACGCGGTCCCCGTCGCCGAGCTTGGAGATCATCGACTGATGCTCCTTCATCTTCTTGTTCTGCGGTCGAATGACGAAGAGCCAGAAGACGACGAAGATACCGCCGAACATGACGATGGTCATGATGGGGCTGGGTCCCTCGGGCCGGGGCGCGGCGGCGTCACTCGCGCCAGCGGCGGGTGCGCCATTGCTCGCGGCGGCCTCGGGCGCCTTGGCTGCGCCGCCCGGGACCGGCACGTTGGCCTGACCGAACGCCGGAACGGCGCACGCCAGCGCGAACGCAACGAGAAGATGACGAAGACTCGAGGGCATGAGGGGGCGATCCTGCTCGGAAAACCGGCTCAACTCATTGAAATAACTGCGGTTCCAGGCGTTTTGCCGGGTCGCGCGGAGCGCAGTCAATACCACCGTTCCTGGGGGTGATCAAGCTGGTTCGACCGCCATCGATGGACCGGAGCGCCGCGCGAGGAAGTCTCGCTGAAAGGCGGCGTAGCGGTCCTCGAGGATGGCGGCGCGGGCCTCGCGCATCAGCTCCAGGTAGAACCACAGGTTGTGCGTCGTGAGCGCCATGTGACAGAGGATCTCCTGGGACCGGAACAGGTGGCCGAGGTAGGCGCGCGAGAAGCGGCGGCACGTCGGGCAGGCGCAGCGCGGATCCAGCGGCGTGCTGTCCGATTGATGACGGGCGTGCTTCACCACGAGGTTGCCGTCCCACGTGAACGCCATGCCGTGCCGTGAGTTGCGCGTTGGCA
>SXGT01056166.1_pt1 | contig 23599 bp, 39 predicted proteins | sample 3176221 | NCBI WGS metagenome assembly SXGT01 (sample SAMN11356862, study PRJNA531348) | freshwater metagenome | isolation source: freshwater sample F1-120 | place: China: Fuxian Lake, Yuxi | collected 2017-12-25
CGCCCAAAACCTCGCGCTCGACGACGAAGAATTTCTCAGCCGCCTGATCGTTCCAAGATCACCGATGCAGGTAGATCAAAAACAAGAGCCAGGGCATCCGCGATTCCGTTCACGTAGTCCTGGCTCTTGTCTGTTTTGATGCTCTCAACCAGCAGGCTGCAAGCGTGGCCAATCCGTAGCAATGTCTCATCCATGCCCCTGTTCATCGGCATGTGGTTCGCATCCTTGAGGGCTTTCGAGGATTTTTAAGAAACCCTATAAATGCAGTTCGCGACCATCGTTTTGGTGTTTGACCAGATGAGAGATGTTTTTTCTGTAACATGCTTGCAGGTTGTCTATAAATGCTGTAGCTTCGAAATCGACCCAATCAGGGTCTACCCGCCAATGCAATAGGAGCATCATGACTACGAAGCAGATCAAGCCCAGGGACGTTGAGCAAGGTGCAGTGTTGCGCCAATACTCCAACGATGGATGGTTCATCCCCGAGGACTGGAACGTCAAGAATGGCGTGTATTACGACGAGGGTCTAACTCTTAATCGAGCCAAGGCATCTGCTCGGTTCGGCATCGTGGCGAGCCAATCATGAGCGACGAGTGGAAGCCCTTCGATGGTGGCTATCGACGAGAGATTGATGGTGTCACCTGGGGCGTGAAGTTCATCGGCGGAACCCCTCCTGACAATGCACATTGGGAAGCGTTTTCGGGGGATGGGCGTGGGTGGACTGTTGCGAACTGCTCGGCGCTTGAGGCATTTGCGTTTGCTGATGCTGAGATAGCTGCGCTCTCCGAAGCTGAAGCTGAATGCGCAGAAGCAATGGCCGAGTACCAAGCGATCCACGATGAGCAGCGAGCCAAGATGGCTGCGATTCGCGATGAGTTCGCCGATCGAATCAAAGAGATCGACATACGCGCTGGCAAGGCGGCAGCAGCAGTGATCCGTCAACGTGCCCGAGCAAAATCCCTCGAAAGGACCAATCATGAAACCCGCTGAGATCAACGAGGCGCTCGCCATCGCCATCGAAGTCGAAGCCTTGATGCGTGACGACAGCTACGACGACCTTCGTGATTTGGCTGAGCGACACGCAGGTAGCTCTGCTTATGCGGTGGCTTCGTTGGCACCCAAGATCATCAAGCTGGTGAAAGACCTTCGGGCGGCGCAGGATGCCATCTACGAGCTTTACGACGCGCTCAGGGATATTGACCACACTGCGATGGGTGTCGATGCGTACGTTGTGTCTCGGGACGCTCAGGTGGCAGCGAAGGTTGCTCTCAAAAGGTTGGGGTCATGAGCGGGCTTATTCTCCCAGCAGAGGATGTCGGGGAAGTCGAAATAGTTGATGGCCATTTGGACATCGGTGGGGTGAAAATTGATGTGGGCAGTTGGGGTGAGCCTGTTTTTGTTTACGTCCGTCGTTCCTCTGATGACCTTTCCGTCATAGAGATCGTGCTGGCTCGACATGATGGCTTGGCTCAAGAAGAACTTGAGCAAGAAAACGCCGAGGCTGCTCGTTACCCACTCGGCCCAAAAGAGTATTGGCGTGGCAAGTCGGTTGGTAAGTACACGATTGACGGTCACCTCATGACCGACGAGGAATTTGAGACAGATTGGGCAGACCAATGGGGAGACCAATCATGATTCAGGTCCGAATGGCCGCAAAGGTCACGGCTCGGGGTATCGACGCTGTGTACGCATGGGCTGATCCCGCTGGGCGTGTGTACGTCAGCTACACCGACGAGGGTAGCGAGGTCATCTTCGATGGGAACCCCACCGAGTTGACGACCCTGTTCGAGACCATGCTTGGTCGGATGGATGGGTTGGACATCCCAACTCCGCACGCCGGGGTGAGAGACGGTGGCTCCAATGGTTAGTTGGTGGAGTCCCGCGTTCGATGGGCTGTTCATAGCCCTGATCCTCTGTGGCCTCCTGCTGGTCGTGTGGCTCGATCACAAGCGCACGGTGGCACGACGGAGGCGCAAGGCCAGGTTCATCGCTCAGCGTCAAGCTGCGCACTACGACAGAGCAGGAAGGCACCAATCATGAATGACAAGGTTGAGCGCGTTCGGATCGACATCCCCGGCATAGGTCAACTCGATGTCCGTGTCTTCGAGGATGCTCTAGCGGTCTCGTCACCGCGGGTTGATGCCTATGTTCTCGCCAAAGTGCCCGCTGTGTTCTCGCCCGTGACGATCCCCAGTGTCAATCGGCAAGTCATCGTGTCGGCAGAGTTGTGGTTCTACGCACCAGACCATCATGAGCGAGTGAAGTACCCAGAGCACTTCTTGAGCGAGAATGCTTGGCAGGCTGATCGGCGAAATCGGTGGTGCGCCTACTACGCGAAAGATGGCAAGTCTCGCAATGGGTACATCACGCAGCTTGCGTACCTTGGTCTCATCACTGCGTTGAGCGAGAAGTTCACCGAGATGGTGGATAACGGTGAACTGCAAGAGCTTCGAGTTGCTGCCAAGTTGGTCCGTTGTGCAAAGCAAGTTCGTGAGCTTGAAGCTCGTCGGGTTGTCTTGCAAACCGAACTCGATGAGGTCGAGCAATCTCTTGAGCAAGCTCGGGGCCGATTGGTGGAGGCACTCTGATGGGTCGCATTATTGTGCGTGGTGAGTTCGAGGGGAAGGTGTACTACGCACTCTGGTCGAGCATTGTTCAAGCTGCGGTGTCGATTGGTACGCGTGAAGAGATGCTGCACGAATTGGTGGTCGATGAGATCGGGTATGCCCCGCCTCTTGGTGTCGACGATCCAATGTGGTGGACGAAGTGCGAACGCTCTGTGGCGTTCCATGAATTTGCGCTTGCTCGGGCCGATGAGACCGGTACATCGAGTATGGCTCGACGACCGCGAGACCTGATAGTTGGATACGATGGCATATTGCCAATCGAGAAGATCGGCCAGTACATCAAGTTGTTGCTCGAAGATGATGAAGCTGGCGCGCTGGCGTTGCTTGAGCCATTTGATGATGTCGAGGTCTCATGATCCTCGTCGAAGACCTCTCAAGCGAAGAGTTCCCAGGAACTTGCGTAAGTTGCAACATGGATGCCGCTCGACGGTTTAGCTTTGGGAATGAATTTTCAACAACATCAGTTCGGCTGTGCGGCCACTGCATCCAAGACCTACATCGGGAGACGATGAAATGAAAAGCGTTATGATCGCGTCAGAGACGTTGCCTGATCTTCTCAAGTCGGCACCACATTGGCAGTTCGAGTTCATCAAAGACGGGTTGTTCTTTGTGCTCGCAACATTGCCATTCCGTGCCTGGGTGAAGCGTCACGATCGCAAGCATCATCACGGGCACACTGATACGCCCCCTCTTGCCAAGAAGGTGCCATTACAAACCCAAGGTGGTCTGAACCTGATCGACCGTTCCAATGTTGGGTATGAACGAGAAGGGCGATTGTTGCCCGATGGTCGCGTGCTCGATGTTGTCAACCTCTTCTTGAGTGGGTTGTTGACTGTCTCGGCGACTGCTGATGATGTTGGGTACAGCGAGGCGTACACCTATGCGACCGAGACGGAAGCAGTGTTGGCTTTTTGCTTGTGGGATGGTGAGGGTGAGCCTGATGGTTGGATATGTCATAGGCCATCGAACCGGCGTCGAGAGAATGGCGATCCGGCGACCGAAGAGATTCGTCCGTAAGCCTCGACGTTGTTTGTAACATCGTGTATGGTTCCTGGGGTCGAAAGACTTCTTACCGAGGTGGTGATTATCATGTGATCGAACCCTCCACCCCCTCCCGACAGCGGGGGAACAGGATTCGTGGTTGGTTCAAAGGGAGATCGTTTTGGGTACTGAGCGCAAAGGGTTCGTTGTGCATTTCTACGTGTCGACGAACGACTACGACCGCCAACTTGAGCAAGAAGCAATGATCGAGGAAGTTCGAGGTCGAGTCAGAGCAATTATCGACGAAGACAAGTACGCAAGCCTGCGTGCTGACATCGACTAGGGAGACAGCAACATGAGTGATGATGGAGCGCAGCTTGGGTATGGCGCAGGGCAAGCCTTGGTTGCGGTGATGGGTGGAGATCAACCTTCGCCCGAAGAACGAATGTCGGTTGAGCAGATGCACGCAGCGATCATGGCGACTACGTGGCCGATCCCTGCTGATGTTCCCGACAGTGAGCACTACAGCTATTGCAGCAACTACACAGCGAAGCTGATCTTGCAATGGATCATGGCGGATACCTCGCGAGCGCAAGGCCCAGTCGAGAATATCTATGCGGTCGATGCCGATGGCAAGACTGACTACATGGCTCAGCCTGCCGAGCTTGGTTGGTATGACTGCATGAAGGCCGATGGCGTTCCGATTGCCGAGCTTGGTATCACCGGGTTCATGTGGGGTTGGGCAGCGAATGCCGCTCGACGTTGCTTGGAGCTTCCCGAAGTTCCTAACCCGGCCATCTTGGAAATGTGATGGCTGAAGAAGCGGTTCGAGCCGGATGACTCCAATGGATGATTCGATTATTGCTGACGGAGCGCACTACGGGGTTGAGGCTGGCAAAGCGTTATCTGTGGTTCTCAGCAATGAACCACCTGACCCCAACGATTGCAAGTCTGTGGAAGAGATGTACGACGAGATCATGGCTGCGCATTGGCCTGGTGCTGTTGCCGATCTTGATTATTCGGCCCACGCCAACTGCGTAGCGAAGTTGATCTTGGACTGGATCAACGAAGACACTTCGCGTGCTGCTGATCCGCCAGCAGATGTTTATGTCGAAGGTGAGAATCAACCCTCTGAGATCGGCTGGTGTTATCGCATGATTGGTGGTGGCAGATTTCCTGGTGATCTCTGCCCGAACCCCAACGATTTTTCGTGGGGGTGGTCTGTGAATGCCGCTCGACGTTGTTTGGAACTTCCACCAGTCCCTAACCCTGGCGTCGAGTTTTTTGCTATCCAGTTTGACCATGTTCGAGAACCAAAGAAATGGAGAGGTGATCCAGATGTCTGACAACATCGAGTACCAGTGGAGCGGTACTTGGCCCTCTGCCGCGTATCACAATCAATGTCGTCGAGACATTCGCAAGATGCAAATCATGGGTGGCTTCAATCACGATCGTCACTGGCCCAAGATCAGGTCTATACACATTGGGTTCCACTGGCTCAAGAAGCACCCTGCGCGTCAACGTGGTTACCGTGGAGGGTTGGGCAAATGACGAAGAAGGTCGAGCTTGGCCCGAACTCGATCGACTACATCTGTGCGCTCACTGACACCGAATGGGAGTACGCAGTTCGATACGGAAGTGCTCTGTACCTCAGAGGATGTGTACTCAGTGATTGCTTTGACTATGCGGACCTTTGCAATGAACGGTACGGGGCAGGTTCGCATGTGGTTGTGCGACGACCAAAAGAACCCGAGTGGGAAGTTGTGGAGGGCCAACCATGATTGTGGTCTACAAACTCTACAAACTCAACGTAAAAGCATTCCCCACGCTTGGTAGATGGTGGGCGCTCAAATCAGCGTTCTTGGTTCGCTATCACTCGATTCGTACAGCAGTTAAGTCGGGTCATCTGATCCCTGCTGACGATACCGAAGCGTTAATGGCAGCACTCGGCTTAGAACAAGTCGGTTGGCAACACGGCAGTTCCACCAACTTGGTTGACGACTTTTTTCAACATTGGGATCGCACCAAGTTTGTTCGGGAACTCTTACCTACTGACTGTGCCGACTGTGTACCTGTCTACAAACCGAAAAAGGGGAACGTAAATGAATCTTGAAGATGCGACCGACGAACAGTTAGAAGCCGAAATCGAACGACGCAAACAAACGATGTTCGATTTCGGTGATGGCCCGGTCCCTGCACATAGACACATCAACTTTGACGGGAGGATGGGCGGTTGGGTAGCTGACACCGCCCGAGTTTCTAGTATCGCGCGGGTCCACCGCGACGCGCGGGTCCACGACGACGCGCAGGTCTACGAGTATGCGTGGATATTCGGCGACGCTCAGGTGTTCGGCAACGCGCAGGTGTTCGGTAACGCGCGGGTGTTCGGTAACGCGCGGGTATCCGACGACGCGCTGGTCTACGGCGACACGCAGGTCGGCGGCGACGCGCGGGTATCCGGCGGCTGTCTGCGATGACTGACCGTATCGACATCGAACGACTACTTGCCCTCGCAGAGAATGCCACACCAGGACCGTGGGAAATCGTCCCAAGTGACCTGCCCTACGGCAACTGGCACTCGGTAATACACGATCCATCTAACGAGAGCGATGAATACTATGAGGTTGCTCTCAACATTCATAAACGAAACGCTGCGTATCTGAAAGCAGTTTCTCCCGATGTGATTCTTGCGCTCTGTGATCGTCTTACCGAAGTCAAAGCTATCGAAAGCAGGGCGGTCGTGGCGTTCGCCGATGAACGGTTGGAGTCGATACGTCTGCGAAAGGCGCTTGCCGAAGCCGAGGCGATCCTCAACGACCTCGCATCGCTTACCAACTGTCGAACGTATTGCCCGATCTGCGGCAGTCGGCGCTACGAGAATCACGAGCCAGTGTGCATAATCGGGCGTGCGGTCGAATGGAAAGGCAAGCCATGACTGATCCTGGGATAACCGAACTGCGCGCACTTGCCGACCACGTTGACCCTTGGCAGCGGTGGGGGTCCGTATCTCACTTCATCCGCTCTGGTTACTCGGTGAATGTCGCCGAATATCTGGCGGCGGCTTCTCCTGATGTGATTCTTGCGCTCTGTGACCGTCTTGCCGAGGTCGAAGCGATCATCAACGACCAGACGCAGGTCGGTTGGTTACACGACGAGGTGGGTTCGATGAAAGTCCTTCGCCTAATTGGAACTATGGGCATAGGTAAAGCGATCCACTTAAAAGGAGATTCAGAGACGGGATGGATTTACTGCGGCGACTGTCCTGACTGTATACCCATCTACATTTGTCAGAAGCTAAAGATGGCTGACATCGAGTGGGAATACGCCGTGCAATTCACCGGTCGCGGTGGAGACTTGTTTCTCAGGGGTGCTTCGCTTGAAGATTGCGCCATCTTTGCTTCTCGTTGCGATGAGAGGTGGGGCGCTGGTATGCACGTTGTTGTCCGTCGTCCAAAGCCGACTGCGCCCGAATGGGAAATCGTGGAGTACGAAGCATGAATGCGCTCGAAGCTCGTCGAGGATGGGCAATCACAGAAGCCATGCGCAATATCACAGATCGTGAAGACACTGTGGTCGCGTCAGCTACCCATTATCTCTATCGTGGGATGCCGATTGGAGCCAAAGATGTTGCGATGGCCGCACTGCTCGATCTCGACCCTTACACACTTGCTGTTGCCAATCTCCCCCTGAATCATGGGCAATAGCTTCAGAGACGGTCCAGTGTTCGTGTGCGAGAAGATGTGCTCGACGTGTGTGTTCCGGCCAGGCAACCTGATGCACCTCAACCCTGGGCGCGTCGAAGACATGATCGAGGAAGCCACGCGTAACGAGTCGGCCATCATCTGCCATTCAACGCTCGAAGGCGACAATGCGGTGTGTTGCGGATTTTTCTTGCAACATGCAACTTCGACATTGCAAGTTGCAGAACGACTCGGGTACATTGACTTCGTTCCTCCGCCAACATTGCAAAGGTGATCCCTTATGTCTGCGAGCAAGACCCCCGAATCTGACAAGCTGATGTTGCACGACGATGCATATCAAGCGATCATGGAGTTCCTTGAGTGGGTAACGGAGCGTGGGTATCAATTGGTCGCACTCACTGATGACGCTCCGATCGTGAAGCCTCAATACCTCATTGGCGAGTTTCTCGGCATCGACTTCACAATCGTTGAAGCTGAGCGCAAAGTGGCGGTTGACGCCATCGCTCGTTACGACGCCACTTCGAAGTTGTACGGGGTGCAATTCAATAACCACGTTCGTGGCTTCGATGTCAGCGGTGGTGTCTTCGACAAAGATGGCGTATTGGTGGCGAAGCACACGTCAACCGACCCTGGATGGTTGCGCCGTGACCTTGAGTCCAAGGTCAGTGGTATGGGTAGTCTCTTCGTCTGGCTTGGTGTCGACGATCGCTTTGGTCAAGAATCTCCGAAGCAAGTCCAGATGTCCGACGAGCGCGAGCCGGTGCATAGCGCCGATGTTGTGCTGGCCGGGCACGAACCGTGTTTGGCGACAGAAGGTTCCACTGTTTGCGTTCGCCAAAAGGGTCACCCCTCGGTTCATTTTGGGTACATCGACGAAGCCCTGGGGGCAGGTGGGCCGCGTGCAGTATGGGCAGACAGCGGGACTGTTGATGATTCCGAGGTGTTGTTGTGCTTCGATGCTTTTGAGGGACATCTCTGCGAAGAGGTCGTGAATCACGACGGGCCTCATTCATGCGGAGCATATTCGGGCGCTTGTAAGCAGACGTGGATTGGGTGACTAGTGCGTAAAGCCGAAGCTGAGCGTTGGTCGCGAGCACTGCGATCTGGCAAGTACGTCAAGTACACGGGCGCACTGCGTTCCTCGCTCAATCCCAACCAATGCTGCGTGATGGGTGTTGCTGCGTTGGTGCTCCCTGGTGTCGAGTGGGAGATGACGTGGAGCGGTCGTGGGGGAATCCCAACGCAGATCAAAGTGCCGAACGGTGAAATCTCTATTGGGATAGCGGTGCCTCAGTTAATCCTGAAGCTGTGGGCGATGCATCCTGATTGGGCGACGGTCATGGCGATGTTGAATGACCAGTGGCATCTCACGTTTGGAGAGATGGCCACTGTGATCGACAGCCGCTACTCGGAGTTCGCCAAGCCCACGAAGTTACGCCCTGGGCAAATGGCGATCAAACTCTCGAATGAGTTTGATGAGAGAAAGGCCGAAGTGTCGGGGTCACAGAGACGCCGAACTCGACGGAAGGTTGCGCACAATGGCTAAGGGCAAACATGGTCTCGCGTCGGCCCATCGACGGGAGTCGGAGTCGCAGCAACTTGCCGAGAGTCTCAAGGCGTCGTTGCGTGATGAGAAAGAAGCGCATCGAATTACCTCGAAGGTTGCTGATCGTGTCCCGTTGCTTGAGGCCAGGATTGCGCAACTTGAGGCCGACAATGAAGCGATGACGAGCGCAGAGATGGAAGCTCTGAAGGCCAAGTTCTCGTTGCAGGTAGATCACATTCGCGATCTTGAGCAACGATTGCTCATTGCTAAGCGCAGGCACATTCAAATGTCGCGCAGAGAGAATCTGCGTATGTCGATGGTTGAACGTGAAAGTCTTGCCTATGCGTTTAATGTTTCGATCTCTCAACTTATTCATTTGGTAAATCCCAAAATGATGAACGATGGGCCAACGCAAGATTCTCCCCGTTTCTCTGGGCCAGATGATTTACGGACCCCTCAAGCAATATCTGAGCAACGGAAGCGGGCTTCATCTGTTCCTGCATTTACAGAAGAGATGCTTCTTGAGGAACAAGAAATTTACGATTGATGACTAAGGTTTCGAGTAAGTTCTTGCAACATTGATTCAACAAGGGAGACAACATGGCGAAGGTCACTGCAATTGGTTGCGACGGTCCAGGGTGTGAAGCGATCTCGTTACCACCCAATACTGATGAGGCATTGCCCATCGGTTGGTACGAGATGAGCTTGCGTGTAATCCCTGGCGAGCGTGATGGTGCTCGGGTTCAACGCCCTCGGTATCTGTTTCACTCATCGGACTGTGTGGCCAAGTGGACTGAGCGTGAGATCGCCATTCATGACCGCGCAAATGTCGTCTCGAAAATCGCCAATGGAGACAACAATGCCTGAGTTCAAGATCGAATTCATCTGCGCACCACGCGAGGTGAACTACTAAATCTTTGCCCCTCTGGTGTGGTGTGCTTTTGCACATCAACCGAGACAGTTATTGGGAGTCAGATACGTCAGCCGCTACAGAAGACGCACGATCTGGTGCGAAACGAGAAAGCGTCTACGCGTGACGCTGTAGAGCGGATCGGCTGTGCCAGAGGGGCAAAGCAATACTTGTAAGTTCTTGAAGGAGCGACATGAAACAAACCTCGAATCAAATGACGAATGAATCCAACACCAACAACACTGATGGACCTGAATGGCAGTCGTTGGAGTACGACCCCGAGGCCGAGCACGTTCACCTCAAGATCACTGATCTCTCTGTTGACTCTGAGGGTGGCTTCAAGGATGTCTCTCCCCGCGAGCGGGCGTTTGCTGTGTCGCCCGAAGACAGCAACATCCTTTCGTCAGTGCGAGCGAGACCTAAGCGCGTAGTTGATGGGTTGATCGTTCATGATGAACGCACGGTGCATTCGCCTGCGCTCGACATCGACATCCCAATCAAGCTGGTGCCTTCGAGTACGCCGGGCCATCATCATCTCTACATCGACAAGGAACTCAGTTGGTGGCAGTACCAACAACTGCTGATGGTCTTGGCTGATTGCGGCATCATCGAGAAGGGCTTCGCTTGTGCATCCATCGAGCGCAAGGCGACGTTCCTTCGTAAGCCCGGTGTGACCAAATGATGGACGTGAGTGTTTGGGAATTGTTGCGCCCCGTCGTCATCATCATGCTCATAGGTTTTCCCATCACGATCGGTTGCGTCATCTGGTCCACGAATCGAGACAAAAAATGAGAGAAGCGCGTGAAGGCGAGTCCGAGGCGCTCAAAGATTCGTCATCGACTAATGGCACGACTTGCTGTGGCGTACCAGAAGGTGCTCGGCACAAATATGAATGTTCAGTAATGGTTGCCCTGCGTGCTGAGTGCAAGCATCTCTCTCGACGTTCGATGCCAGGCAATCTCGGTCGGCTCCACGGGTGGGTCTGTAACAACTGCGGAATAATTCTTTCGTAACATCTACTAATGATGCTGAATGCTGTGGTACGTTCTCGATGGTTGAAATTCCCCGCCTAAAAGGAGCGCCCATGAGTGCATTCAATTGGCTCGGTGAAGCATCAAAGGTCCGTGATGAGAACGGTGAATTGCCATCTCACGCGTGGCCCGGTGGCTACATCGTGTACTACGTCTATCAAGACGGTGGACAGTGTTGCGGCAAGTGTGCCAATGCGCTCGATGCCAAGCACACCGAAGACCTTGCGTTTTCCCGTGGCGATGACGGTGGATACAGCGTCGTCGAGATTGCCAATGGTATGTACCCTCGCATCGACGGGTGGGCAAGCCCTGGCAACACTGAAGACCTGCCGACCGAAGAAGACGGTCCAATCATCTGCGACAACTGCAATGCAGTCATTTGTGAAGTCGAGCCTGCGTGATGGCACTAATCCGGCGACAGCTTCAGATGCGTAAGGTACACAAGTTCCAACGCTTCATCGACGCCTTGAGCGTTGCGTGCTGGGAAGGTCGGTCATGACGACCACCGGGAAGAAGCAACGATTGGTTGCCCGTAGCGATGGTGAGCTTCCACCTCAATGCTGCGTATCATGCGGACATCATTATGTGTTGCATGGAGCGCAGGGGTGCGGCATCGAGAATGTCTCTTGCACTTGCTCTGTGTCGCGTGAGATGGTTGAGCGACGATTTCGCTGCATGGCGATTCGAGAGGATTGAGCGTTGAGTCTGTATATCGAAGAGGATGGCACCAAGGCGAGCCGTGAGGTCTTGCGGGAGCGGTGTCAAGCAGCAATTGTCACCGCCCGCAACGTCAACGATGGCGAGCTACTTATCCTTGCTGAAGGGTGTCTCGACCTGCTTGGCCGAGTCAACGATCTTGAGAGAGCTTGCAAAGATTCTCGGTACGCCATCTGGCACGGCAATGTTGCCGAAGGTGGTGTTATGACTCAGATCGCAGAAGCACTAGCCCGAGTGGGCTATCCACTGAGTCGTCGGCGGGATGATGCGTTGCCTGGCATGGATGGGGGTGCGTGATGCCGCGTAAAGCTGTCAAGCGAAAATCGGCAGCTAAGGGTGCCGTGGTGTTGCCCTATGACCACCCAACACGGGTTGCCTATCGCCAGCAACGTGCCTCGGAGAATCTGAGGGTGCGGATCAACGCAGCGAAGGCCGCAGAGGTGCGCAACGCTGAAGCTGTGCGTCGCGCTTATCTCGATGCTGAGCGCAGCTTGCCATCGTTGCCCGATGGATTGGAGCGCGAGTTCGATTGGACACCATTGCGTGAAGCTGGCGCTCTTGGGTCATCGCCTGATCTCGATGATTATGTAGAGCATGACATCGCCAACTGCGTGGTGCTGTTTTGTCCTTGTAAGCCGCGAGTTGTGCAGGGCGAAGCAAACATCAAAATGCCGTTGGCCGAGTTCACGGCGAACCTTCAAGTGGAGTCAACCGATGGGTGAGCCAGTGTCCTTTGCGTTTCATCTGCATGTGTACTCACAAGACATCGACTCGATTGATGAGGATGGGTCGATTGGTCTTGATGCTCGACACTTGCGCACCGAGAAGTGGACCAATGAATTCGACTTGGACTTCTTGCCGCGCAGTGGTGAGTTCTTTCAGGTTCACGAAGACATGCCCTTCTTCCAAATCAATGGTGGCATTGGGTGGTTTCAAACTGCTCGACGTTCGTACGTGCCTCGCGTTGGCATCAATGCGAATGTCGACACGGCAACCCTTGAGATGGATTGGCAACCCAAGCTCGAAGAAGAGGGTTGGCATCTTGATGAGACGACCGAGGCTGAATGCGCTTGTACCGGTGATCCCGATAGCGACTTCGACTCTGATGAATCTGTTCCGTATAGCGGGTTCCATTACTTGGAGTCCGCAGAGGATGAAGCAGAGGACTTGCAGTGGGTGCGCGATGTCATCGCTCATGCGCAACCCGGCGTCGGCATTACCCCATCTGATGTCGGGGTGGTACTGAACATCGTGGCCGAGTTGATACGCGCTAGTTGTTTAGTGGGTACTCTCCCGGTTACGAAGGATGAACGCTTCGCCTTTTTCATTGGGGCGCTAACGACCGATGGAGATCAATGTGATGAACCTGAAGTTGCCAAAATGCTTGAGCAGAAATTTGGGTGGGGTCCAAAGACCATCGAGTTCTTTCGAGCCGCTTGCTCTGTTATTGACAAAGTCAGAGTGAGTGGTGCAGTAATGAGCAGCGGGTTCCTCGATGTGTTGACTTGGGACGAACTGGCTTGATCTTGATGTAACATCACTCGACCACGTAACAAGGGAGACAACGTGAGCGCAGAACTTTGGTATGGCGTCAACATTGGCATCATCGAATCCAGCGAGTTGCCGACATGGTTCTCGTTGGCCTACATGGAGGGCAAGCACACTGGGCAACATGAGACGCTCGATACGGCCATCGCTGTCAAGCTCGGGCTTGGGGTCGTTGGGATCAACGACCCTCGTTTCGATCATGTGCGTTCAGCGTTCATCGAGGCGCTGCCGTGTTGGGTTGGTTCGTATGGCACCGATACGTTTCGGGCGTGGTTTGTGTATGCGCAGGCGTTCACCACGCGTGCCCGTGTCCATCAATCCGAAGTTGTGATCCATTCATCAGTCCATGATGATGAGTCTTCGGTGGCCGTATTGGAGTTCTGTAATCGGCTTGGGTTTGCCCCTCAAGGGTCGATCGGCTGGCATCTCAGCGCCGACGAGAGCGAATAGGTCGTGACGTACCAGCCGCCCCCCGAGTACCTGGCGCTGCGCAAAGCCGAATGCCAGTGTGGTGAGCAGATCATTCATGCACCGATCGCTGGGATGTACTGGCATGAGCGCACGGGTGCGTGGCGCTGTGATGGTGGTGATTGGAATCCCACTGATTCAGCGAGGGACATCGCTGCGTTTGTGAAACGCTCGAAGGTGAACTACTTCGACGACCGTGGCAAGTTGCGGCAAGGTGAGACGACCACGACGCATCTTCAAGATGGTCGGATTGCTGTGCGAGGTCCGATCAGCGGCACCGTCCAAAGTGTTGGTGGCGGATACGTGTGGACTGAATGATGTATGTCACCTCGATCTCTCATCTCGACCACCACGAACCCCATCTCACTGTGCAGATGACAGCGACCGAAGCTGGGTATATCGCTCAGTTGATTGGCGGGTTCAATTCGGAGACCGATCCGGTTGCGATCCGTCGCAATGATCCTGCTGCTCATCGAATTGGATCAGAAATCTATGACAGCATCACTGGTGAGTTTTTCAACCGTCTCTACGAAGATGGCGTGAAGGACTTCCTCCGAGGAAAGAGCATGAGATGACACGTCCATTGGATGTTTTGCTAGGCGCTCCCGAAGTGGAGTTGCACGAAATCCCCAGCCAGTTCGGAGGTGGACCACCCAGGATGGCCGTGACGATGCGTTGCGAGCCTGATGAAGAGAACCCCGTCTCGATGGCGGAGTGGCTCAATGAGGTGCGTGACGCTGTGCTCGAACTCATGACGGTTGCGTACCCAGATGTCAACGAAGAGAGTGAGCCGAAGTCCGTGGCTCAAGATGTCGAGGGCGTTCGTGACATTGCGATGATGATGTCGCGACACGATCGGCAACAGTTTGCTGAGGCTCGACGCGCACTTGTCGCTGCGGCGAAGACCGGAAATGATCGCAACGTCATTCTTGCTCTTGTAGCATTCGCAACATCGGTCCTCGATGTTGTCGATGTCAAGGGTCGGTAAAAAGTTCGCCCTCATCCGAGGTGCGAGGTCCGTATCACAAAAGGGAGATGCCGCAATGGCAATCACTGGTTCTAAACACAAGGTTTACGTTTGTCAAAATGCTGCGTGCTCGGCTGAATCGGCGACCGTAAAGAATGCTCGTATCCACGCAACCAAGTCGGGTCACAGCGGTGGCTTCAAGATCGTGACGCGCAAGGCTCCTGCCGTGCCGCCTCGTCTTGCCGCCAAGGCCGCAGCCGATGCGAAGCGTGCAGTCAAAGCTGCCAAGGCTGCAAAGCCCGTTAAGGCTACAAAGAAGGCTGCGAAGGCCGCTCCGGTGAAGAAGGCTGTTGCCAAGAAAGCCCCGGCGAAGAAGGCAGCGAAGTCGAAGTAACCAAAGGTTTCCGACGCCTCGCGACCCGCCCTCGCGGTACGTGTGTCGGAATTTAGAGGGGCCGAGCGCATCATCCCTGATTACCCCGCAGGGAAAAGGGGGCGGCGGTGCTCGGCCCTTCGCCAATATGCAATATGAACATTCAAGTATGCAATATGAACATTCAAGGAAGTAGAGAGTGTGAGCAACCTCAGTGTGAAGATCGGAGCCGATTATCGGACTTCAGGTCACCCAGACAAGCTGTTGCGTAAGTTGACCGTGCGAGTGACAGAGATGGTCTCGCGTGACGATGGCACGTATGAGGTTGAAGACCTAGCTACAGGCGAGGTCCACACGATGAATGCTGCTTGGCTCAAGAAGGTCTGAGATGCAGTGCGAAGCAGTTCACCCCAATGAGAAGTTGCAGTGCCAGTGTGAAGGCCCACACGTTGAGCACGCATGTAGTACCGGGATGGGCAAGACTCGTCGCTTCATCGTGTGGAAGAACGCTGACTACTCGCCAGCCCCGTCGCACAAGAATGTCACCGGCAAGAGCATTCGAGATGCAGCCCAAGACACGCGTGAAGCAGCCCAGGCCCGGCGAGAGGCGCGCGTAGCTCCTTTGGATATTGATGTTGCGCCGCTTGTCCGCAAGGACGAAGAACACATCACTTCGGTGATGGCTCAGGGGCACCCATCACAGTTGGGTCGGCGTACTGGGCAGCGATTTCTTTTGGCTCAGGCGTTTTATGAACGAGGGCCACTGACTGATGAAGAGGCTGCGGAGGCAGCAAACATCACGAAGGGCACGCCGTGGTGTCGTTGTACCGATCTACGTCAAGGTGGGTGGATCGAATGGACCGGCGAGTTACGAGCGACAAGGTGTGGGACTCAAGCCAAGGTTTGGAGAATGACCGAAGCTGCTAGGTCCGTGTGGGAATCTCAATATCAAATGTCAAACAAGGGAGACTGAAAATGCGACTCGTAGAACCTGATGTGTTCTGTATCGGCAAGCCAAGTGTGGACGTGCCCGAGATGGAGCGGTATCTCGAAATGGTCGGAGGCAACAAATGGCTTGAGCGCATCGAGCCGTTGCTGCACGATCAGTCCATGCAAGATGGTGAAGCACTTGTCGAGTTCGGTGGCCGGTTGTGCTATCGCTCATGGGAGCCTGGGTTGAACCCCAACGTCACCAAGGTGCGCGAAGACAGTGGCGAGTACCTTCGCAACATCCTTAGCAGTGGGCATGGCTCAGTGACCGAGCACGGCTTCTACGTGTTTGTGTTTCACAACGTGAGCCGGGTGTTCACCCACGAACTGTGTCGTCACCGCGCTGGCACCTCGATCAGTCAAGAGTCGATGCGGTATGTGCGTCTCGACGACATTCCATTCTGGCTACCTGAGTGGGCCAAGGCTGACGAAGACTTGGTGGATGGCATTATGAACTCTGAACGATGCGACAGTTGTGGTCAACACTTTGGAGTGCTTGATCGGCTCGAAGAGTTCCAGCGATGGATGGCTGGTCACTTCGGACTCGATGACGACAACGTGCCGTTCAGCGAGAAGAAGGCCAAGACGAGCTTCATGCGCCGGTTCGCCCCCGATGGTGTGGCGACCTCGATCATGTGGGGAGGCAACATCCGAGCGATCCGTCACGTCATCGAGATGCGTACTGCGCTCGGTGCCGAGGAAGAGATTCGCTTGGTCTTCGACAAGGTCGCTGAGCACATGCAGCAGGCTGCGCCGATGCTGTTCAGTGACTACACCCGTACGCTTGATGGCGAATGGGTCAGCGATTATCGGAAGGTGTAGCTGATGCCCGATCCGACATTGCTCAACCCCTTCGAAGGACGTGAAGGCTGGTTGAGAGATCAGCAGGATTGGTGGCTTTGGACTCTTACTGGCTACCCACGGATGAATGAATTGCCTCAAGGGCAGTACGAACTTGAACGGACCACCAATGATCGCGTGACCGTTGATACTTTTTGTGTTGGCAGGCAGATGCATCACCACTATCGAGCAAGGGTGTTGAACGAATGAAGATCAACGAACTCATCTTGCGGCTTGAGCGAATCCGCAAAGAGAAAGGCAATCTCTCTGTGGCTGGGACCGAGAAGCTCATGTTCTCCCCTGCCGGTCGATTCGCAGAGATTTTCCCGTTCGCCAAAGAAGAAGTGCAGCACGATGTGCCTCTCTGATTACGCAGACGGGTACGCGTAATCACACGCGCCACATTCGACGCGCGTACAATCCGTACGTGCTCGTTCACATTGGCTCTGTCGAAGATGCTCGCTGACCGGTCTTCGACAGAGCCACCCCACTTGAAGGAGGATGCACAATGAAGGTCTTGGGTCTCTCTGGATTCGCTGGCGCAGGCAAGGACAGTGTTGCCGCAATTCTCTGTAAGCAAGGGTGGGCGCGACTCGCGTTTGCCGATGCACTCAAGAGCGTGGCGTACGCCACCGATCCATTCATTGGTGTCAATTTCAAACACCAAGTGTTCGACGCCCCCACCCATTACGTGAGGCTCTCTAAGTTCGTTGATGATGTTGGTTGGGATCGAGCAAAGACTCAGCCTGATGTGCGCCGGTTCCTGCAACGTCTGGGAACCGAAGGTTGTCGAGATCACCTTGGCCTAACCATCTGGGCTGATGTTGTGGCTCAGCGGATCGTGCGCCTGGACGCTGAGCAGCGCGGGTTCGCTTCTGTGGCGATTGCTGGGGTGGTAGTGACCGACGTGCGCTTCAAGACTGAGCATGAGGCACTCCTGGGCCTCGTAGCGCCTCACCTCAACTCGATCAGCTTCAGGACTGCCGAGGTGGTCCGAGAAGGCCACACACCGCCAAATACGCACCGCTCAGAGCTTGAATGGGCCAACCTGGCCTTTGACACCACGATCCTCAATCCAGGGCCAGACGCCCCAAATTCGTGGGACCGGTTGGCCGAGGCGGTCGACTTTGCCATCACGACCGAATTGTGGCCAGAACCCGTTTGAAAATATTTTTCCAAACGAGGCTGTCAGACCCGCTGTGAGTCGACCTAAGAGGTGTAGGAACGGTTCTGCTCGGAGGAAGCTCAGTGGCAAATAAGTCGGAAGATCGGTCAGCGCGAGCCGAAGAGGCTCCTGGGCGACTGCCCATGCGAGCGAATGGCGAGCAGATTCGACGCAACCCGAGTACGGACCAAAAGAAGGCTCGGAATCGTTTGCGCAAGAGTGCTGGGCAACAACCCGCCTATGACGTGTGGGTGCATATCGGTCGTGAACATCGCCCAGAAATCATCATTCGCGATGTCATTGCTGCGTTGCAGATCGAAGCTGATGTGTCGGCTCCTGGGGTAGCGGAGTTCTACAACAAAGCGTCTATGGCCGAGGATTACGAAACCCTCATCGACATCTGCAAGGAGTGGGTGAACATCCAGACTGCTGACGATGACGATGACTACGAGGATGATGATGGGGCTGTCGACTTTCGGTGGGCCAACCCATTTGATCGTGAAGGATCAAAGATCGCTAAAGGGTCACCCATGTTTCCGTGGAATCTCATCACCGCTTCGCCAGGAAGCCCCGCAACCTCAGTTCCAACTCATCAGATTGAGTGGCTGGTAAACCGGATGCACGTCAGCACCACGGATGCCGACGTTGAAGCTGACATCCGTGGTCGAGCGAAAAACTGGAAGCCCGAGCAAACGCAACAGGCTGTCGACCACGCGATCAAGCACCATCGCAAAAACCAAGATCAGTATCGGAGTGTCATGGGTTCGCGTACTACTGCCAACGTGCATGATGACTCACGCCCACTGTGCCCCGAGTGTGGTGGACAACCACTGTCGTACCTTACGAATCACGGGTGGGAGTGTCCTGAGTGTGGAGGCGTTGGTCGCTCGTTTGATCGGGGCGACGGAAAATTTGACCCTGAAACAGGTCTTAATTCAAGGAGTGCAATGCGTACTACAGCCGATGCATCATGGATTGATCCACCACAACGTGGTGATGAAGGTGAAGCGCCTGGTACATGCCGGTGTGGATCAACCAATGTGACATTGAGCGGTAATTATGGCCCTGGTGGTCGACTCGGTGATCCTGGTGGCGTCGATAGAGCAGAATGCCAAGACTGTGGAATGATCCGCTGGTGGAACAGCAAGCCACTGAGTGACCCTTTCACCGACATGATGAATGGACGAAAAGGTTCGCGTCGTACTGCCGGGTCGCACGATCCAATCGCGTACACCTACGAAGCGGATCATCACTGCCCCGATTGTGCTAAGAAGCGTTTTGGAGTTGGGGCCAACGGCTTCATCGCTGAAGATGCAGAAGACAGCGAAGGCAATCCCGTTGGCGTAATCGCTCCGTGGGACGAGTGGTCTGATTCTGGTCACGGCGATTGTGAGTCGCTGAATTGCGGTGACTGTGGCGAAGAGATCGACACAGCGCACAAACCTGACTGCGAAGAGAACTACGGCCAGAACCCGTGCATGATGACTCAAGGATCGCGTCACACTGCGGAGTCTGATGGGAAGAAGCTCCACCGGCTCATGGACCCAGGTGAAACAGAGATCACTTATGGCAAGTGCTCTCGATGCAACGGTACTGGCTCAGTGGTTCGAGACTCTTGGAACGATGAGGAAGAGTTCGCGCAAAAGGGCCAGCGCATTGAGTGCCCCTCCTGCTGGGGGGATGGTTTAGTTGGTCGCAAGAAAAGCTCGCAGCACCGTGAAGCTCAATTGCTCTCGGCGATGGCGCAAAGCCCAGACCTTGTCACCATGCGTGCGCTCGACAGTGAGTTGCAGGCGATCCGTTCTGCTCGTCGAGATGCCGCACTTGGTGCTCGCGAAGCAGTGATTGGTGCATCAGTGAACGACAACATCTTGACCCCGGTGCGTGTGTACGAACGCCACACTGCCGCAACCGACTGGATCACTGAGATTCCGTCGATCGCAATCGAAGGCTCGATGGAACACAGCGCAGTTGCAGAAGCATCTGTGTGGTACGCACGTCGCAGCCCAGAGGTGAAAGCCGATCGTGACGAATTGCGTGAGCAAGCACTGGGTGCTGCTCGACGTTACGCATCACAGTTCGGTGCATCGTCAAATGCTGTCGAGCACGCGTATCTCACTGAGGTGAACCGTCTGCATGTGCAGGCCGTGCGCAAGACTGCTGGGCCGTACGATCAACATAAATGGCAGTATGTCCACAGTGATGGAACAGGTGCGGGGTGGTTTACTGACGACGATCGTAAAAAGATGGATCGAAACCCAGATGACGACGGTCACACTTGGCGTGAGATCACATCTGACGAGCGTTCATCTATGAATAACTGGTACACCGAACAAGCTCGGATTCAATCTTCTCGCAAGACCGCAGACGTTCAGCCGTTCAACGTCAAAGAAGAAGGTCACCGTGGATACATCGGCCTTCACAAAGGCAAGCAATACGCGTGCTACGCGAAGAACACACTCCACGCTCAAGAATTGATTGCTGCGCATTGCAAAGCAAAGAAGTCCTACGACGTTGATGTGTACCTGGCCGAGCACGAAGATGGTGGGCAAGCAACGCACACCATCACTTCGGCGAAGTCGCGGAACTGCTCGAACGGCAACCACGGTGATTGTGGAGCGCAAGGCAAAAATGTCGATGGCAAGTGGAAGCGCGCATCATGTTCATGCTCTTGCCACAATCAAGGTCGTGGCAAGTCGGGTGCGTGTTCTGAAAAAGATCACAAGGCGTGCCAGATGGGCACCGACTGCTCATGCTCTTGTCACCACAAAACGGCCAGCGGAGCTTGTGACTACTGCGGCGGAAACGCAGTCATCGGTGGTGTTGAATGCCCCAAGTGCTGGGGTACTGGTCACGGGGCCAACAACGACGACAACTACATCCAAGGCTACGAGCCTGCGCCGCGAGAGCGAGACCAGGAAGAAGAGGGTGATGATGTCGGTGATTGGCGCTCAGTTCAAGGGAGCCATCATCACGGCGTCATGCAGACCACCGCGGGTTCGTTGTTGGCTGGTCGAGCCAAGAGCTTCATGGAACACATCGCTGCGCCGATGGCAATGAGTGGCGACGATGCATTTGCCTTCGAGGGCAGTGCAGTTGTTGCTGAGCGTGGCGGGTTCAAAGATGAAGTCCGTGATGCTGAGCTTTGGGGCGGCGATACTGATACCCCAACTCAGTGTGATTTTTGCCAGCAAAAGGGCGGCAAGACCAATGATGCTTCGTGGGAAGTTCACCAACAGACACTTCCCTCTGCTGGTCGTCCCGAGACGAAGCGCAAGGTGCTTTGTGATGGATGCAAGTCCGAAGTTGAAGGTGGTCAGTACCCCGGCACTTTGACGTTCAAACATCTCGGTTCACTGCGACGTACCGCGAGCATCAACTGCCCCGATTGCGGTGACGACATTCCTTGGGACGACATCCCCGAGGACATGGACTGGATGGGTGGGAAAATTGGTGAAAAGGGTGGGTACGACATCAAGTGCCCAGCGAGGGGATACGCCCGCCCCTTGAAGAAGCACAAGTTCGAGAAGGTGACTTCACGACGAGTGACCGCCAATGGATTTACTTGCCCGAAGTGCGGCAAGGAATTTTGGGAAGACTCAGACGAAGCTGCTTGGACCGCGCACAAAGCGAAGTGCAAAGGCAAGGGCCACATCAGTGATGGCAAGTTCCACAAAGGGAGCACCGAAGATCAGAGCCAATCGGGTCAGGGTGTCTCGTCTCTGCCTGATGGTGTCGACCCCAATGCAGTTCCGCCTATGTGGCCTTGGGAACTCGGCAATGCTCATGAGCACGCTCCGAATCCTCTTGAGCAGGGTGTCGAGGAATTGGCGCTGGGTCCAAACCCGAATGAGGTGCCGACATTCTCGAATCTCTCGAATCGTCGTCAAGCTGGTGGATGGCAAGAAGCAACGTGCCAACATTGCGATCGACGGATTATCAAACAGCCCGATGGAATATGGATTGATCCAGAGGCGAAGGGTGACGATCACGTTTGGCGCGAGGTTTGCGATACCCATGATTCTTTCCAAGCAGAACATGAGCCGCACACTGGTTCACGTCGACAAGCAGCAAAGTGCTTGACGTGTCACGGGCACGGTGTTGATCCCGGCGACTTCACCAAGAACTGTCACAAATGCGGTGGCAGTGGTGACGACAACAAACTCGAAGGCTTCTCGTCTTCGCTGCGTGGTCGTCGTCGTCGTTTGACAGCGAACGGTCACTCGATCACCGACACGGATGGTGAGGCGTACTGGGATCACGATTCTCGTTGTCCAGCATGTGGTGATGCGATTGATTACTGCCAGGGCCACGGCGAGATGGGTGACCCCGAAGGGAATCGCATCCTTGAGGCCCACGACAACGACGATCACTCCGACTGCCACCCAGACGGATGCGACCAAGCCTCTATGTCTTGGGGTGAGGTTGCGGACCAGCAATCACGCATGGAAGGTGCGCGTCGTCAAGCAGCGACGTACAAGATTGTGCGCCACAAATTCGATGGTCCGAAGCGCACAATGAAGCGTGGGTTGACGCTGGAAGAAGCGCAAGCACATTGTCAACGTGACGACACGAAGGGCGATGGCTGGTTCGATGGTTACTACAAGGAGGGGTCGCGTCGTAGTGCTGCAACATCTCCCGAAGAAATCCAATCGGGTCAGGGTGCATCAAGCCTTCCTGATGGTGTAGCGCCAGCGCAGGTTGGCCCAGCATTCCCGTGGGACTTAGCTGCCCCTGGTAGTGATGCAGCCAACGTGGCAGATGTACCAACGCCGGGTGCCGCAACTGGTGGCTACCCACAACCAACTGCACGTCGTCGCCAGGCAGGCGCTTGGGGTCAACCCAACCCTGACTTCAATGGTGATGATCTCAGCGACCTGATTACCCCCGATCCTGATGGCTTTGGCTATTGCGCAGAATGCCAAGGCTGGGACAAGATCACTGGCTACGGCAAGTGTGCAGAATGCAATGCAAGGATCGAGGCGGATTCCCCTGGTGATCGTCGCTCGCAGCCTCGGCATCGAGATGAAACCTTCGATCTTCACCAAGGCTCGCGTCGTCAAGCTGCCGGTGAATCTGATGGCCAGTGCGCTTCGTGGGCGTGCAAGTCCAACTACAAGGGTAAACCGAACTGGACTGTGAGCGTAGACAATGGACGCTCGTACGACATCTGCGACAAGTGCGTTGCCGATCACAAGATGGACAAGATTTCGCCGAAGGCATCACGTCGTGTGCAAGCAGTCTCGATGCAACGTGCTCATTACGAACACATCGCTGACAGCATTGCTTCTGCCCCGGTAGACAAAGAGACTGCCGGTCGATTCGCCAATCACATGGCCGATCATGTTGGCCCAATGAATCAACACTTCAAGCGTGATGAGTTTGTGAACTTCGCGACCAGCGGCACGTACTCCAACGGTAGTGGTTCAAAGAGTGGCGTTCCGAAGTACAGCCGTGGCCATTACGAAGCGATTGCTGATGGCATCAAGAGCTTTGATGGTGACCCCGACACCAAGGCGAAGTTGGCCGATCACTTCACGTCGCGCATGAGCGGAACCAACCCTGCATTCAAGGGTGACAAGTTCCGTCAGCGGGCAACTGGATCACGTCGACTTGCAGCTTACGAAATCAAGCCATGCAGCAAGTGCGGTAAGGACAGCGGTGGCAGTGCAAGTGGCATGTGTACTCGATGCGAAGCAGCATCGGGTGCGATGGGCACCAACATTGGCTCAGCC
>SXGT01096953.1_pt1 | contig 23594 bp, 12 predicted proteins | sample 3176221 | NCBI WGS metagenome assembly SXGT01 (sample SAMN11356862, study PRJNA531348) | freshwater metagenome | isolation source: freshwater sample F1-120 | place: China: Fuxian Lake, Yuxi | collected 2017-12-25
GCGCGCCGCGGCCAGGGCGTCGCGCTCGGGCGACGCCTTCATGGCCTCGCGCACGGCGGCGGGCGGGAGGATCCGCAGACCGCGCACCGTCGAGAGCGCGTCGGCCATCGCGCCGGCCAGATCTTCGTCGCTCCGGTCCGCGGCGACCACTTCGGGCGGGGCAACCGCGACGGAACGCACCTCGCCCGAGCGCGCCGCCTCGAGCCCGGTCAGCGACAGGCCCCCGAGCGGGGAGCGCGCGCGAACGAGCGCGGCCTCGCCCCCCCCGCGCAGCCGCTCGAGAGACTGGAGTACGGTCTCCGCGTCCGGGCGATCCTCGCGTCGGCGCGCCATCGCGCCCGTGACCAGCGCGGCGATGGCCGGCGGGATCCCGGGGTCGAGCACCCGCGGGTCCGGCGCCTCGCCGCTCATGCGCGCGGCGACCAGCGCGAAGGCGCTGTCGCCGCGGAAGGGGAGCTTGCCCGTGAGCAGCTGGAAGGCGAGCACGCCCAGCGCGTGGACGTCGGTCCGGCCGTCGACGGGCTCCCCCATCAGCTGCTCCGGCGACATGTACGCGGGCGTCCCTATGGCCCCGACGGTGCGCCCGTCCCCCGCGCCGCCCGTCCCCTCCGCGAGCCGAGCGATCCCGAAGTCCGTGATCACGACGCGGCCATCGCCCCCTCGCGGGCCGCACCTCGCGCGCATGACATTGGCGAGCTTGAGATCCCGGTGCACGACGCCCGCCGCATGGGCCGCCGAGAGGCCGCGGGCGATCTCGGCGAGGATGCGGAGCGTCTCGGGGAGCGGCGGGCGCTGGCCCTCGCGGGCGAGCGAGGACAGCGCCTCGCCCAGGACGAGCTCCATCGTGATGAACCGCATCTCGCGGTGGCACCCGAGATCGTAGGTCCGGGCGACGTTCGGGTGCGTCACGCGCCGGGCGAGCTTCACCTCGAGCCGGAAGCGATGGAGAGCCAGCTCATCGGGGATCCCGACGTGGAGCAGCTTGAGCGCCACCTCCTCGTCCAGCTCGCGGTCGTGAACGCGGAAGACGGTCCCCATCCCTCCTTCGCCGAGGACGGCGCGGATCTCGTAACGCTCGGCGAAGATCGCGCCGACGGCCTGACCGAGAAGCTCGGGGGCTGCGTCCGTGATGAGGGTCGGAGGGAGGTCTTCGGACATCGCTCCATTCTACACGGGCCCATCGAGCCGGAATCTCCGGGCCGAGCCTTCCCGCGAGAGCCCTCGCGTGGTAGTCGGGCGAGAGCGAGGGGCAGCCGGATGGACGAGGCGCGGGGGGAGTGATGGGAGTCCATGAGTCCACTGCCACCGCGCTGGTCGCGGATATCCGCTCGGGTCGGGTGTCGGCGCTCGAGGCCGTGGAGGCCTGCATCGCCCGGATCGAGGCGATCGATCCGCGGATCAACGCGGTCCCTCAGCGGCGCTTCACGTCCGCGCGCGAGGAGGCCCGGCGCGCGGACGCCCGGCGCGACGCGGGGGAGCCGCTCGGGCTGCTGCACGGCCTCCCGATCACGATCAAGGATCAGTTCCGGGTCGAGGGAATGCCGACGACGCTCGGCGTCGAACGCCGCCGAGCGGCCCTCGAGCCCAGCGACGGGCCGCTGGTGCGTCGGCTCCGCGAGGCGGGCGCCATCGTCCTCGGGAAGGGCAATGTGATGCAGCTGCTGCTCGGGTGGGAGTGCGACAACCCGGTGTTCGGCCCGACCCGCAACCCCTGGGACGTGGAGCGCACGTCGGGCGGCAGCTCCGGTGGGGACGCGGCGGCGGTCGCCTACGGAGGGGTCCCGCTGGCGCTCGGGGGGGACTTCGCAGGGAGCCTGAGGGTGCCGGCGGCCTTCTGCGGCGTGTGCGCGCTCAAGCCGACCGGTGGCCGCCTCACCAACATGGACACGCCGCCGGAGCCCTACGCCCCGCAGGAGGCGATCATCCCCCAGCCGGGCCCGATCGCTCGCAAGGTGGCCGACCTGGTCCTGGCGATGGATGTCCTGGCCGCTCCAGGTCTCTCTCTCCTGGATCCCGCGGTGCCGCCGGTCCCCTGGCTCTGCCCGGATGCCGGTCCGCTCCGCGTTGGCTTCTCGGAGGACAACGGGCTGTTCGCGCCCTCGCCCGCCGTCCGCCGCGCGGTGCGCGAGGCGTCGTCCGCGCTCGAGCGGACAGGGGTGACCGTGACGCCCGTCAAGGGCCCGGACGGCGAGGCGATCCTCCGGTCCTTCCTCGAGCTCCTCGGGGCCGATCGGTTACGCCGCTCGGCCGCCTTCATGAAGGGCGAGAAGCTGTCCCCGCCGCTCCGCGCCAACCTCCGGCTGGCGTCCATGCCTTCGCCGGTGGCCTCCCTCGTCGCCGCGGGGATGGCCCTCTCGGGTCGCGCCCGCGTCGCGCGCCTGCTCCGTACTCCCCGCCTGGCCGACCCCGCGGACTACTTCGAGGCGCTCGGCGAGCGCGCGGCCCTGCGCGTCGCCGTGCTCGCCGAGTGGGAACGCGTGGGCGTGGACGTGATGCTGTGTCCCGTGGTCGGGACCCCGGCGTTCCGTCACGGGGCCAGCGAGCACCTGATGGACGCCGTGTCCTACGCGTTCGCGTACAACATCCTCGGGTTCCCGGCCGGGACCGTCCCCGTCACCACCGTACGGCCCGACGAGGAGTCCGGGAGGCCCGTGTCTTCCGACCCTTCCGATCTTGCTGCGGCGGAAGGCGATCGTGGCAGCGCGGGTCTGCCCGTCGGTGTGCAGATCGTCGGGCGCCCGTGGGAGGAGCACCGCGTGCTGGCCGTGATGCAGGCCCTCGAGGCGGCGCTCGGCGACCCCGTCCTCACCCCGGTGACGCCGGCGCCCTCTCCATGAGGTGCGCTTCGAATCACTAAAATCCAGATCGCCGGCCACTCACGGAGGGAGGACCCGTGAATGGGTCGCAAGGGAGAGCTCCGCCTCCGCGGGGAGCAAAATCCGGACGTGGAAATTGGAAAGGTAAGGTGGCCCATGTCACGACCCGGAACGACCCTCTGGAGCTCTCTGCTGCTCTTCATCGTGGCGGGGGTCACCTGGAGCTGCGCGAGCGGCGTGAGCGGCTCGGCGGAGGGCGCGCAGACCGAAGGGAACCAGGCGTGGGACCCTGGGACGGAAGCGCTGGATGACGGTGAGAGCCTGGCCGCGGAGAGCGGCACCCCGCCCACCCTGGCCAATACCCCCGCTCTGGCGCTGCGTCCGCCGGTGACGCTCGCCCGTATCCCGGGCCTGATCGACTTCGATTTCGAGGGAGGCACCCTGGTGTACAGGAAGAGCTCGTCCCTGGGCACGATGTCCCTGTGCACCGTCCCCGATTGCGTCACCAGCTGGACGCTGGCGCCGCTCTCCGCCGGCTCGGTGTACGGGCCCCACGTCAGCATCGCCCAAGGGCGAGTCTACTACCCTTACCGGCTCAGTTCGTCACCGGTGCAGATACGCAGCATGGGGCTGGGCGGAGAGGGCGATCGAGCGGAGGCGTCCCAGTCGTACAGCGGCGTCGCCGAGACGGTGAACTTCTTCGGAGGCGACGCCAACCAGATCGCCGATGTGTTTCTTCAGACCCCTGCGGGGTCCGACTTCAAGGTCCTCTCGGCGAGCCCTCCCGCGGGCCGGAGCGCCAGTATCCCCAGGGCGTCCAGGTACCGCCACACCAACGGCGACGGCTCGATCGAGATCCTGGTTCAGAGGACTCCACCCAACCCGGGGCCGCCCGTCGTCACCATCGGGCCCTCGCTCGTCACCGTGGCCGTGACGGTGCCGGACTGGCCCGCCGGAGATCTTGACGAGATCGCCACCAGCCCTCGCACCGTGCGGGGCGCGCCGGCCCTGTACCCTGCGGTGGGCATGGTGGAGCACTCGGGGGGCTCTCGGACCGTGCGTATCTGCCCCACCGCGACCGACTGCGCCGCCTGGATCTCCGTGGGAAGCGGCACCGGCATTGGCTTCACCGGCACGCACCTCTATATAGGCTCCAGCACCGGCCTCGATCGTTGCAAGCTCTCCGAGATAGGGAGGTTCGGGACCTGCACCCGGGAGGCTCTGGTCCGGGGAGGGCCCGTGACCGACCTTCACATCACCGAGACCCACGTGGTCTACAGGAGCGGCACCCAGGTCCGCGCGGCCTGCAAGAGCCCAAGCTGCTCTGGCAATACATGTTTGGACTGGCTGAAGAACGGCACGGAGTCCGACGTGGACTGCGGCGGGAGCTGCCTGCGGCGGTGCGAGCTCGGCAGGACATGCAAGGTGCACTCGGACTGCGCGACCGGCAGGTGCGACGCCGGGGTCTGCGTGGTGGGCGCAGCCGAGGTGTCCCTGGGGGTGGAGTACACCTGCGCCCGGCTGCTGGACGGCCGCATGAAGTGCTGGGGTGACATGAACAGCTTCGGGCAGCTTGGCCTGGGCCACAACAGCCAGCCCGTCAGGACGCCGACCCCCCTGGATCTCGGCCAGGGACGCACTGCGGCAGGTATCTCTGCGGGGTATACCCACACCTGCGCGGTCCTCGACGACAGCACGATCAAGTGCTGGGGCGGGAACTCCTCGGGTCAGCTCGGTCTTGGAAATACCACGAACCTCAACGCTCCTGGGGCCGCCGTGAACCTGGGCGCGGGGCGCAGCGCCTCGAGCGTCTCCGCGGGCGGTCATACCTGCGCCCTCCTCGACGACGCCACGGTCAAGTGCTGGGGGCCGAACGCCTCCGGTCAGCTGGGCGTGGGAAATACCACGGACCGCAGCGCTCCAGGTCCCATCGCTCGCCTCGGTTCAGGCCGCACCGCCCTGCAGATCGCGACGGGCGCCAGCCATAGCTGCGCCGTCCTCGACGACGCCGCGCTCAAGTGCTGGGGCGACAACACCTATGGCCAGCTGGGAGTGGGAAACAACACCAGCCTGGACGCTCCGGGAGCCGCGGTGAACCTCGGTTCCGGGCGCACCGCCAAGGCCATCGCCCTCGGCAACAGCCACACCTGCGCCCTCCTCGATGACGACTCGCTCAAGTGCTGGGGCTACAACGCCTATGGCCAGCTGGGCACCGGCACGTCGAACCTCAACGCCCCCGGCGCCTCGGTGACCTTCGGTCCCGGGCGCACCACCAAGGCCATCGGCATCGGCGCCACGGGCAGCTGCGCGGTCATGGACGACGATTCGCTCAGGTGCTGGGGAACCGTGATGAGGCTTTTCCCCACGACCCCCGTCGATCTGGGCCGCTAGTCCCCCTCTCCCCTCTCCCCGTGAATTCCCCTTCGCTGGTTCACCACAACGCTTCGTTGGGCATCCCCCAAATCCTCTCTCTCCCCTCCCCGTGAATTCTCCTTCTCTCGCTGCGCACGACGCTTCGTTGGGCTGTGAGCTGGTAGATTTTACAGGGAGGAGAGGAGATCTGGGCGGGCGCCTCGTCGGGCTGTGAGCTGGTAGATTTTACAGGGAGGAGTGAGGGGGGTGGTCACCGGGCGCGCCTCGTGCCATGGTCTTTGCCGTGCCGCTCGTCTCTGTGCCGGATATCCTCGACGTCGAGATCTTGCGAGGGGCGCGGGCGCGCTCGGACGCCGCGCCCGATCTGCTGATCGAGGTCCCGCACGGCGCGACCTGGACCGAGGACTTTACCCGCCTCGCGGCTCGACTGACCAGCCCGCTCCCGGACTCCCTCGTCGATTTCTTCCATGTCAACACCGATGCAGGCGCGCCCGAGCTCGCCCTGGCGACGGCGCAGCGCTTCGTCGCCGACGAGCCCTCTCGCTCGGTCGCGATCCTGCGGTGCAGGATCCCTCGCACATTCATCGACTGCAACCGCCGCGTCGACGCCTCTCCCGAGGATTTCAGGACCGGCAAGGTGACCCCCGGGCTGATGCCCTGGATCACCTCGGCCGAGGATCGGGCGCTGCTCCGCGGGGTCTACGACCGCTATGTCGCCTCCGTCCGCGAGGCCGCCGCCAGGCTCGACGTGGAGGGGGCGATGCTTCTTCTCCACAGCTATGCGCCCCGCTCCGTCGACGTCGAGGTCGATCTGGGGATCGTCCAGAGTCTGCGTGGAGCTTACAGGCCGGAGGTCCTACCGACCTGGCCGCTGAGGCCGGAGCTGGACGTGATCGGCCGTGACCTCGAGGGCGTGAGCCACGCGCCTGCGCCCGTGGTCGACGCGCTGCGCCTCGAGCTCGGGTCGCGGGGGCTCACGCTCGCCGACGGCGCCACCTACCCGCTCCACCCGAGCACGCTGGCGTGGGAGCACGTGATGGCGCGCCCCGGCCGTACGCTGTGCCTGGAGGTCCGCCGCGATCTGCTCGCGGATCCCTTCGAGCCCTTCGTGCAGATGAGGATCGCCGCCGCCAAGGTGGAGCGCCTGGCGGCTCCGCTCGCCGCCGCGCTCCGGCGCTGGTGGACGCCCTGAGCAGGGATCCGGATTTCCCACGCAGCCCGTGAAATTATGTGCCTCGCTCATGGCGAGCTTCGCCAAGGCCTGCGTCGGACCCGCACCGTGTGTCGGGCTGAGAGGGGTAGGATTTTAGGCCTCCCGCATAACTTCGCGCAGGCCACTCTCATCGCGGCGCCCGAGCAGCCTCACCCCCCGCTGCTTCGCAGCTCCCCCTTTCCCACGAAGCGCGGGAGAGGGGGGAAGAGAGACGGAAATAGTGTAAAAAAAACGGTATTTTACGCCACTTTCCCGCGTTTCGTGGGAGAGGGGCAAGCGGGTGCCGCGACGTAGAGTCGCGGGGTGAGGCGCTCGGGTGCCGCGTGGGTTGCCGTGCGCGAAGTGATGCGGGAGGCCCACGAGTCAAAGGAGAGCCCTTGGATTCGCTCGGCTCGGCCCGCGGTGTTCACCCACCAGCTCGCGGCGTGCGGTGGCGCTCGCGGCCATCCCTCGGCCACGGCGCTCCCCGCCGCGAGCTGAACGGTTACGGCCCCACGGTGATGTACGTGTACGTGACATTCACGTCTTGCGACGTTCTCATCTGTACGCGCGACGGAATGGGACCACTCACGTTTAGAACGCGCGGGCGGATGCCGTCCAAACGCTGTTTCTGGCTGTCCCACCCTAGCGGCCAGCCAGTGCCCTTGCGCACCTTGACCTCTGCGCCAACGGGTAAAAAGAAGCTGCAGCTGAAGCTGGCATTCCAGCCGGACTCCAGGGTTCTCCAGTCTCCCGCCTTCACCAGTTTGGTGCGTTGTACCTGTGCCATGTCACCGACCTCTCCGGGAAGGTAAGAAGTCTTGGCGGGTTCTGTCCAGGAATGAAGGCGCCGCCGAAGGAATTTCCGCCTCCGGATGGAATCCCGCGAACGCTATCTCGCGATCTTCAACCCTGCCTCCCAACCTCCCATCGAAGAGCGCTCTCTGGTCGCGTAGCATCTGAGCGACTGCGCCGAGAACGTTAGGTTCCTCGTCATCGAGGCCTACGCCGTCGCCGTCCCCTCGTCGCAGTGACATCCTCACGAAGTGAAGCGAACGCGAAGGCGGTCTTCACGGCGCGCGACGCGCGACGCCGATGCACGACGATGCGCGTACCTCGATCCAGGCAGGTGAAGAGGCCGAACCCGTAGTGGCGCTCCGGCAGGTCCTGGATCTGGACATACGGCGTTGCCATCGCGGAGACCGACGCCGCCGAGAGCACGTCACCGCCGCTCGAGCAATTGAAGACGTGACCCGGGGGCGCGAGGAGCGGGTCCCCCGAATGATTGGCGAAGTATGCGCCTCCCACCGCTGCGAGGCCTTCGCGCCCTGGGGGACGCGCGGACGCAAGGAAGGGCGCGGCGCGGGTGGGGGCTCGATGCTGAAGGTGCTCCCGGTCACCTGGTGCAGCATGGTGGTGTGCGTGCGCGAGGCGCACGAGGAGAGAGAGACGAGGAGCGCGAGAGGCGCGAGGCGAAGGAACATGGGACACTCCTGGAACACCCGGATTATTTGCCCTCTGTCACGGTGCCAAGGATGCGGTCGATGAGGCCTAGCTGCCAGTCCTCGGAGCGCCAGCTCCCGGGATCGACCCGGCTCTTCAGCGCCTCTCCCACGGTTTCGAAGCGGATCCCCAGGGTCTTCTTGGGTTCGAGCTCAACGTAGTAGACGCTGGCGTCGAAGCCGTGCACCAGCACCCGCCTCATGTAACTAGGGCGCCTGGCGATCTCGAGCTTGCGGGCGAGATTCCGGGCCTCCACGAAGCTCTCCTTCTTGGAGTCGGGGAAGAAGGAGTCCAGCTTGTCCTCTCGAGCGCAGTCCACGACGCTGCCCTTGCGGAGCGCGATGCGTCCGCGAAACCCGTAGGGCAGCTTGCTGGGATCGGGGGGGCCCACGGGCGCCACGGTGAGCGTCGACGAGAGGACGAGCGCGCCCAGATCCTCGTCCACGACCAGGAGATCCGGGGGGATCTTCAGGGTGTAGCGCGAGTCGGGGATCCTGACCGTGGTCCAGGTGGCGAGCTTGCCATAGCGAGCGTCCGGATCCGTGGGCTCGGGGGCGATCGTCGCAGAGGGCGGCGAGGAGGGGAGCAAGGCCGGCTCGCTCGAGGCGTCGATCCTGGTGGGGGAGGGGGGCTTCTTCTCGCAGCCGGAGGCGCATACGAGCGAGACGAGGGCGAGGAGAGCGGCGCGCATGGGCCGGAGTGTAGCCCTACGCGCGGCTCACCGGGGCCTCGTCCAGACGCCGAAGGTGTAGCCGCCCTTGCCCGGGCCATCGACCTCGACGTGGAGCTCGTACTCGGCGTCCTCGTCCACGCACAAGGGCTCGATGGTGCGCTTGGGGGCTCCGCAGGCGGAGGTCAGCCAGCAGAGCGGGAGGGGGAGGTGGGGCATGGAGGGTCGACGAGGCATCTCGACGGAGGAGAACGACGACGGCTCGCCTCCTGTCAAGGCAAGTCGGTGAGAGGCTCCCCCGGGATTTCTCCTGTGGTAGGAAGGGCGCGTGGCGCTCCTCGTGCAGAAATTCGGCGGCACCTCCGTCGGATCGGTGGACCGTATCAAGAACGTCGCGGCGCGCTGCCTGGCAGCCCAGGCCGAGGGGCACAAGCTCGTGGTGATCGTGAGCGCGATGAGCGGCGAGACCAACCGGCTCCTCGGCCTCGCCCAAGCTGTCGCCTCGACCACCCCCGACGCGAGGGAGATGGACTCCATCGCCGCCACCGGCGAGCAGGTCTCGGCGGGGCTCACCGCGCTGGCGATCCAGGCCGCGGGGGGCCGCGCTCGCTCCCTGCTCGGCCACCAGGTCCGGGTGCTCACGGACGGGGCGTTCACCAAGGCCAGGATCCGGACCATCGATCATTCGAAGATCTTCGCCGCCCTCGACGCGGGGGAGATCGCCGTGGTCGCAGGGTTTCAGGGGGTCGACGAGCACGGCAACATCACGACGCTCGGCCGGGGCGGCTCGGACACGTCGGCGGTGGCCATCGCCGCGGCCCTGGGGGCCGACGCCTGCGAGATCTTCACCGACGTCGACGGGGTCTACACGACCGATCCCAACATATGTCCGTCGGCCAAGAAAATAGCGCACATCTCGTACGAGGAGATGCTCGAACTCGCGTCCCTGGGCGCCAAGGTCCTCCAGATAAGGAGCGTGGAGATCGCCATGAAATACAAGGTCCCCGTCCATGTCCGCAGCTCCTTCAGCGATGTCCCTGGTACGTGGGTCACAGGGGAGGACAAGGCCCTCGAGGAGGTCATGGTCACCGGCGTCGCCCACGACAAGAACGACGCCAGGGTGCACCTCGTGGGGGTCCTGGATCGTCCTGGCGTCGTCGCCGAGCTGTTCTCGGCCGTCGCCGAGCAGAACATCGGGGTCGACATGATCATCCAGAACGCGGCGACCGACACCGAGGGGCGGGCCGACGTGACCTTCACGGTCTCCAAGGGAGATCTGGCCAGGGCCAAGCCGGTCATCGAGGAGGTGGCCGGGAAGGTCGGCGCTCGCGCCGTCCGCTACGACGAGGAGATCGTCAAGGTGAGCATCGTGGGCCTGGGCATGAGGTCCCACGCAGGGGTCGCCGCCAGGATGTTCCGGATCCTCGCGGCCGAGGGCATCAACATCTTGGCGATATCCACGAGCGAGATCAAGGTCTCCTGCCTCGTACATGTAAAGTACACGGAGCTCGCCGTACGGGCCCTCCACGACGGCTTCGGCCTCGGCGGCTGAGCCCGGCGGGCCAGGCGGAGGCCGCGGGCTGGACGATGGGCTGTATTTCAGCCAAGCTGGGAAAACCGAGAATCGTGACGAAGGAGAGCTCGATGATGCGGATCGCTCGGACGGAGATGGTTCTGCCGTTCATTCTTGCCGGCCTCTCCTGCCTCTCGGTGGGCTGCGGCACCACCCCCGTCACCGGCGCCCCCGAGGCTGGAGGCCCTCCCCCCGTGGTGACGCCCGACTCCGCGCCCCCTCCGGTCACGGGCTGCACCAGGGATGAGGAGTGCCCGGGCGCCAAATGCGAGGGGGGGACCTGCTCCGCTCCCCTGGCGAGCAACGGAAAGAAGGACGCCGACGAGTCGGACGTGGACTGCGGCGGAGCCATCGCCCCCAAGTGCGGGGTCGGCAAGGCGTGCGGCACCGCCGACGACTGCCAGAACAACTCGTGCATCGGCGGGGTCTGCAAGCCGCCCAGCCCGACGGACGGGATCAGGAACAACGACGAGACCGATGTGGACTGCGGGGGCCTCGCCGCTCCCAAGTGCGGCGCGGGGCAGTTGTGCGCCAACAGGAACGACTGCCGGAGCGGCGTCTGCCGGGCCAATGTCTGCCGCGAGCCCTCCCCGACCGACGGGGTGAAGAACGGCGACGAGACCGGGGTCGACTGCGGCGGGAGCAAGGCGCCCAGATGCCCTCCGGGCAACGGCTGCGTCGTGGCCCAGGACTGCACGAGCCTGGTCTGCACGGCCAAGGTGTGCTCCGCGATCTATCCGAACGACGGGGTGAAGAACGGCCTGGAGACCGACGTGGACTGCGGCGGCCCCGCCGCCCCCGTCTGCGGCGCGGGGCTCCGCTGCGCCGTGGGGACCGACTGCGAGAGCCGCTTCTGCACGGCCCTGGTGTGCGAGCCCCGGATGGTCGGCCGGCTGGACGGCGACGAGACCGACGTGGACTGCGGCGGGACCATCGCTCCCAAGTGCCAGGCCCTGAAGAACTGCGTCGCCGATCGGGACTGCGCCTCCGACGTCTGCAACTCCGCCAAGAAGTGCCTGGAGGGGCCCAGCTGCCGTAACCTGCTCGGTGGCGAGAGCTGCGGTCCGGGCGAGGTGGGGACGCCAGGAGCGGCCCACGAGAGCTGCTGCAGGACCCTCCCGGTGCCTGGCTACACGGATCCTCGCCAGCCTGGAAAACAGGTATTCCTCGACAAGTACGAGATCACCGTCGGCCGGATGCGCGCCTTCATCGCCTTCGTCACCGCCGCTCGCGGCGTGCCGGATATCAAGGGGTGGATGGCGGCTCACCGGCCGTCGCGCTGGGTGAACGGGTGGGAGAAGGTGCTCGCCTCGGGGGTCACCGAGTCCCCCGAGACGTTCACGGTCACGGACCCGACCACGGATCTCCTCTATCCGGGCCAGGACAAGTACCTGCTCTCCCGCACGCAGAGCACGTGGAGCGTGACCAGCGGCACCTACACGATAAACCCGGGCATCTACTATGCGCTGGGCGCTGGCCACTTCTTCCCGGAGTACTACACGTCGCCGACGGCGGGGTGGCCGGCTCCCGACTACGCGGTGACCCACGGCTACAACTGCGGGACCGGCGCTCGCGGCTATGGATACGGGACCTACTACTTCGACCCGGTGATCATCCAGCAGTACTCGGGCGGCGTGGGCCGGTTCTTCACCCAGGCCCAGACCGACGTCAAGGCCCTCAACTGCGCGCCCTTCTCGCTCTTCGCGGCCCTGTGCGCCTGGGACGGGGGCCAGCTGGCCACCGAGGAGGTGTACGACTTCGTCACGGCCAACAACAGCAGGCTCCTGGTCTCGGGGCAGGTGCCCTCGTGCGCGAACGGCATCATCTCCGGCAGCGACGGCGCCGTCCGCTGCGACGGCCTCGCCGGCAACGCGTTCGTCTATTATTACCCGCCCGACGGCGGAAATACCTACGACGGCGCGGCCCGCATCTCCCCTCCAGGGCGAGTGGCCCTGGACGTCCTTCGGATCAACGCAGCGGACGAGCCCTGGCACGACATGAAGGGCAACCTGGTCGAGGCCGTGCTCAAGCCCGACAACACCTTCAATTTCCGGGGTTACGGGCTTGGCTATGGCACGATATTGCACCACCGTAACCAGATATCGACCCCGCGGATGAAGAGCGGCACGTTCGGGGCGCGCTGCATGCGCTTCCAATGAGCCCGCGGGCGAGGTCCAACTCACGGGGAGGAGGCTCGCAGGCAACGCCTCGCAAGAGACGGGCGAGGTGATAAATCACAGATCTACGGAAATCTCTCTCACTTCTTTAGCTCTTTGCCTGGAAAGGCCACCATGAAGCTCTCTGTCTTCCTTCCTGTTTCGATGCTCTCTGCCCTGGCCTTGTCCGCCCTCTTGCCCGGAGAAGCCCAGGCGGCTCCCAAGCTGGGCATCGACGTGAACTTCGCCCTCCCTGTCTCGATGAACAGCGCCTCGGCGGGCGCGGGCGGCGCCATCCGGGGCGGCTACGAGCTCAACCTGGCGATCCTCCATGTGACGCCCGAGATCGGCCTCGGCTATGACAAGCTCACTTCCAGCGGGGGCCCCGGGATCTTCCGGGGCTTCGCCGGAGGGCGCCTGGGGGTTGGCGGAGGCGTCCGCCTGGAGGGGTTCGCTCACCTGGGCTATGCCAGCGTGAGCTACTCCGGAGCAGGGGCCACCGGTATGCCCGTCGTGGACGGCGGCCTGGCCCTGGATTTTACCCTGCTCCCCGTCGTCGATTTCGGCATACACGCGGCCTACAACGTGGCGCTGGACTCGAGCAGCGTCGCCTCCAAGCCCACCTGGCTTGGGCTCGGGCTCCATATCGCCTTCGTCTTCTGACTCTTCAGCGCCTCAGGGGGCGCGACTCGGGGGCCAGGAGATCCTGGACCTGGGTGCGGAGGGTGTCCTCGTCGAACTCCTCGGGCCAATCCCCGAACGCTCCGGTCCTATCCAGATCGGCGCTCCGCACACAGGTCGCGCCGTCCGTGGTCTGGGAGAACCAGTGGAGCGCGACCTCCCGGGGAGAGAGCGCGCCCTCGGCGACCAGCCCCTGGACCCCGGAGAGGAGGAGGGCGCTATGGGTCTCCGCGACCACGTGGACGCCGCGGCGGGCGGACTCCGCGAGGATCCTGGCGAACGCCACCTGCGCCCTGGGGTGCAGATGGATCTCGGGCTGCTCCACGTAGACGAGCTGGCCTGGCTGGGCGGTGAGGAGCGCCACCACCACCGGGAGTGTCTGGGAGAGGCCAAACCCCATATCGGCGATGCTGACCAGATCCTTGGCGCCTCCCCGGGTCGGGCGCCCCAGCCGTCCCGCGCGGAGCTCGACCTGGGTGTCGTCGATCCGCTTGGCCTCGATCTTCCAGGTGAGGCCCAGCATCGAAAGGGCATTTCCAAGCTGCTCCAGGCGAGGATCCCTCGAGGCCTGCCAGTGATTGATGACGCTGGCCACATAGGGCTCGAAGGTGCCGGAGAACTCGCCTCCGACCGCGGTGGTCCTGTAGGTCCTCACGGGGTTCCCTCGCAGAGCGGGGACATGGAGGATGGCCCGGAGGTACCGGTGGACATGGTGCAGAGGATCTGCCCAGCCCACCCCCTCGTACTCCCCTGTGCTCACGGCGAAGGTGCCTACCCTGAGGAAGCAACGCTCCCGATTTACGCCAAGGCGATAGGCGGCTCCCACCCTCTTGGCCAGCCTGGCCGCCATCTTCTGCTCCCACGGGGGCAGGGTCCTGAAGGCCTCGCTCTCCGTCATTGCGCGGCGAAGGGTCATGGGGAGTCCGGCCGGGCGCGCCGCGGACATCTCGACGACGTCGAACCCCAGCCCCGGCTCCTGCTCGAAGCAGACGTCGACCATCTCCCCGTCGCTGATCCTGACGTTGATGGCCAGCCTGTGGGTCAGCGTCTTCCCCCCGCTACGAGGGAGGAGCTGCTCGGCGGCGGTGAAGCGGACATGGGGGCCGTCGAGCAGGAGCGCTCCCGGATCGTAAGAAGCCTCCAGGGTCTGCTTTAGCAGCAGGGGCCCCTGCATGACGCTGGACTTGCCCGAGCCGTTGGGGCCTGCCAGCAAGGTCAGCGGACGGACGGCGATCTCGGTCCGCTGCCTGAGCGACTTGTACCCTTCGACCGCGATAGCGCTGATTCCATGCGTCGTCTCGACGTTTGCCGGCGGGTGCTGTGAACTCCCCTTTTTCACCAAGGTCTCCCGCTAGGCTCGATCTTCCCGCGCACTCTCTCACACACGGTCCTGGAGATCCACGCCCCCGCGCTCCTCTCCGGACATGACGGAATCGTCGGGCGGAGGCTGGCGTTTTCACGGGACGGACTCGCCCACCCATTCGCGGGCGAGAAAGAGGGAACATGGCGCCTGGTCGAGCATGGTTCGGGTTGGCCGGTGGCGTGGCCGTGGTCGCGCTGGCCCAGGGGTTCTCCGGGTGCGGGTCGGGGCTGCCTCCCATCCCCCTGGAGGCGCCCGACAAGCCGGTGGGACAGCTCTCGTTTCCTCCGCCCAACGAGGGCTGGGCGGACCGGGTGCCCCTGGAGGGGGCCCAGGGGGGCTTCTGGGCGCCCTCGTCGGACCTCCATGTGCGCTCGCCCGAGCTCGACGCAAAGAAGCAGTTCGAGATCACAGGCCAGGTGGTCGAGCTCGAGTTCGACGACGAGGCCGGAGATCCGAAAGACGCAAAGCCTCCCGTCTTCAAGCTCACGCCCCCCGTCCCCGGCCGCACCGCATGGACGGGCAAGAGCACCCTCCAGTTCAGGGCCGACCAGCCCTTCGACGAGGCCACGGAGTATACGATGGAGCTCCCGGAGTTCACCACGCCGGGGGGGAAGAAGCTCCAGGGCGGGTTCAAGGGGACCTTCAAGGCAAAGCCGGTCGTCGAGATCGCCGGCAAGACCATTCACTATGTGCCAAAACCGGGGGTCCCCAGGGTCGTCTGGGTACGGCCAGGGGAGGACCGGGCCATAGGGCAGTACGAGGAGATGATCGTCATCTTCGATCAGCCCATCGAGCTGGGGGCGGCTCAGCCCCTGCTCAGCATGGTGGACGGGAAGGAGCGCAAGCTAGGGCTCGCGCTGAGGCACCCCGCGGGGAGCACTTTCGAGGGCATCAAGGTCGATCCCAGGGTGATCGTCCTGGCCAGGATGACCAGCCCGCCAAGGCCGGGGACGGCCCTGACCTTCAGCGCCAAAGGCAAGGGACAAGGGGACGAGGCGACGGTCCGTAAATTCGGTATTCCGGAGCTGCCAAAGTACCAGGGGATGTCCTGCGATGAGTGCGAGGTCAAAGGCAACTTTGCCAGGGGGCCCACCAGCAACTGGGGGGTCGGCTTCTCGTTCTCGAACTCGCTCGGCTGGCACGACATGAAGCGGTTCGTGCAGATCACGCCGAGGCCGCCCAACTTCGCGGCCAGCGGCCAGGGGGAGACCCTGGGGGTCCACGGGAGCTGGGCGCCGGGGACCACCTACTCGATCGTGGTGTCGGGGGCCACGGATCGCTATGGCTTCGCGCTCCCGAGCGTCAACGCCACCTTCCAGGCCCTCCCGCGCTCGGCCAACACCGTGCTCCGCGACGGGGTCGTCTTGATCGACGAGGCCCACGCCAGGAGCTTCTTCGTCACCACGCGTAACGTGAAGAAAGGGATCTTGCACCTCTGGCCCGTCGCGCCCGGTGAGGACTCCCTGGTGGAGGCGCTCAAGAAATCGAGGGCGGGCGAGACCCCGGCGGGCGATCCCGTGGTCGTCCCCTTCGACGGTAACCCGACCCCCAACGTCTACGTGGAGACCAGGATCGATCTCTCGAAGAGGCTCGAGGCGGGCCGAGCCTACATCGCCACGGCCTTCACCAAGGAGGGGGCGTACGGGGCTCCCATCGCCACCCAGGGGGGCTATTCCTCCCGTAGCACCGCGCCCTCGACGCCGCTGATCTTCGTGGCGGGCAAGGATAGCGTCGGCGCCCACGTGCACTGGGTCGGCGCCAAGGCCATAGCCCAGGTCTACCGCCTGGGGAGCGGCGAGCCGGTGGCCGGGGCCAGCCTCTCCCTGGGCGCCGCTCGAGGGACGACCGACGCGATGGGAGCAGGGCTTCTCGACGTGGGGACCAGGAAGCGCACCGACGAGGATATCCTGGTCATCAAGGAAGGAGCCGCCCTCACGCTGCTCCCTTTCAACGAGCGGACCCGGGTGAATGCCAGCGCCCTGTACCCCGAGCTCGCCGGCGGCCAGGGGGAAGAGCCCGAGGCCAGCGGGGATTTCGGCACGGTGGGCTTTGTCCTCACCGACAAGGGGATCTACCGCCCTGGAGGGGTGATAAGGGCCAAGGGGATCCTGCGCAGGAACGATGGCAAGAGCGTCGTCCCCGTCAAGGGAGCAGAGGTGCGCCTCCACGTGACCAACCCCTCGGGTACCGACGTCACGGACGAGAGGATCGTCACCAACGATATGGGGGCCGTTGCCAGGGAAATACAGCTGGCTGCCAGGGCGCCGACGGGGCAGTACCACGTGCGCCTGGAGAGCGACGCGCCGGGCCGCCGCGCCGTGTATTACGATGAGACGGTGCGGGTCGCCGAGTTCGAGACGCCCCGCTTCAAGGTCGATGTCGAGGGGCGAGAGTCTGCCCCCGACAGGTTGAAATCGAGGGTGGTCGGGCGCTACTTCTTCGGGGCTCCGATGAGCGGAGGGGAGGTCCGCTGGTCGCTCCGAAAGAGGCCCGCGCCCGTCCAGTCGGGGGCTCTCGGGGAGGCCGGGCTGGTCTTTGACGAGGCGTCTCAGGAGTACGACGAATGGGGCTCTCCTCCTCCCCGATCGGAGCTAAAGCCGTTCACCGGAGAGGGCAAGCTGGGGGCCGACGGGGGACTGGACCTGGACATGGCGCTGGGCCCCCTGGGCAGGGGGCCTACCCTGGTGACCCTGGAGGCGGACGTCGCCGACTCCTCCTACAGGCACGTGGCCAATCGCCTGGAGAGCGTCAAGCACCCCCATACCCATTATGCAGGCATCAAGCTCGACAGGCAGTGGGGAGAGCTGGGGGCGCTCAAGGTCAGCCTGGGGGTGGTCGACCTCGCGGGCAAGGCCGCCCCGGGCAAGAAGGTGGAGGCCAGGCTGGACAGACTGGAATGGAAGCGCACCGCCGGGAGGGCCGAGAGCGGCTCGGTCCTCGAGACCTGGAGGTCGGTGCCCACGCCCGCGGGGACCTGCGAGGTCACGAGCGACGCCGGGCCTCGCCCCTGCGAGCTCGACGTGAGGAGCGGAGGGAGCTACCGGGTGACCGCCCGGGTGGACGGTCACGACGACGGGAGCGTGGCCTTCTACGCCTACGGAGGAGCGAGCAGCGCGGCGGTCCCGGGGGCGGGCAAGAAGATCCCGCTCCTGACCGACAAGAAGTCCTACCGTCCCGGGGAGACGGCCAAGGTGCTCGTCCTCAATCCCTTCGCCGAGGCGACCGCGATACTTGCCATTCAGCAGGGGGTCCTCCTGAAGCACGAGATCCGCCGGGTGAAGAGCGGAGCCACGCTGTTCGAGGTCCCGCTCACGATCGCCAACGCTCCCTACTCCCACGCCGAGGTCACGCTCCTCCCCGTGGGTGGGCAGCAGGCAGGATACCGCGTGGGCGCCGTGCGTATACCCGTCGGCCTGGACGACAGCCGGCTCACGGTGAGCGTGGTGTCTGCCAGGAAGATGTATGACGCGGGGGCCGACGTCGACGTGACCGTGGAGGTCAAGCACGGCAATGATCCCGTGCCCAACGCGGATCTTACCCTGGCGATCGTGGACGAGGCCATCCTCCGCCTCACCAACCACCACGCCAAGGATCCCACGAGCGCGCTCCACCCTCCTCGCCCGCTGGAGTTCATGTCCGCCGATAGCCGGGAGCTGCTCTTCCGGCGCCGGGAGAGGGCCCACGTCGCGGGCGACGGAGGCGGAGAGCGCGCCGACACCGTGGATACCCGCAAGGAGTTCGTGGAGACCCTGGCCTGGCTCCCGGGCCTGGTGACCGATGCCAAGGGCCGCGCCACGGCGCGGGTGAGGCTCAAGGACAACCTGACCGAGTTCAGGATGATGGCCACGGTCATCGACGGGGTGGGGGGCGCGGGCGTCGCCGAGAACAGCTTCGTGGTCGCCAGGCCCTTCCTCCTCGATCCCATCTTGCCGCAGTTTGCCCTCAAGGGAGACAGGATGGAGATCGGCGCGATGGCGCACAACAACACCGACGCGCCCGTGACGGCCAGGGTGAAGATCCTGGACCAGACGAGGGACGTCCCGCTGGGGCCCCACGGGAGGGCCAAGGTCGTCGTGCCCTTCGTCGCGGAGTCCAGCCGCAAGCTGGGCTTCTCTTTGGAGATCGACGGCAAGGTGAGAGATCGCGTCGAGCGGACGCTCCCGGTCCAGGCCCCTGGCTCCCAGGAGCACCCCATGCTCTCCGGCGTCTTTCGCGAGCTCCAGCTGATAGAGCTGGCCATCCCCGAGGACGCTATCTTCGAGGACGACGCCAGGCTGGTCCTCAAGACAGGCTCGGAGCTCTATCCGGAGCTGGGGCAGCGGCTGTCCTACCTCCTGGACTATCCCCATGGGTGCGTCGAGCAGACGACCAGCGGGACCTTGCCCCTCCTGGCCGCGCATGTCCTCCTCCCGTGGACAGGGACCCAGCCGCTCCCTGACGAGGAGCTGAAGAAGCGTATTCGTGCGGGGGTGTCGCGCCTGGCCAGCATGAAGACCGACTCGGGCGGCCTGGCCTACTGGCCAGGAGGCTCCGAGCCCCACGTCTACGGCACCGTCTATGCGACGCGCGCCCTCCTCCGCGCCAGCGAGATGGGCATAAAAGAAGAGAAGCTCTTGCCGGGTATCTTCGAGTTTCTCAAGGACCGCCTCCAGAAGGAGCGCGATCCCGTCATCAAGGTCTCGATCGCGGAGGTGCTGGCGCAGGGCGGAAAGCTGCCCGAGTCCTCCGCGGACTCCCTCTACGACACCCGCGAGAAGCTCGACTCCTTCGGGCTGGCCAGCCTGGCGCTGGCCCTCTCCACCCTGCCCAAGCAGGCCGAACGGGTGGCGGGCCTCCTCGACATGCTGGAGACCTCCTTCGAGCCCAGGGAGGCCGCGAAGTTCGCCCATGGAAAGAACGACTATCACTACTGGGGCTCGAGCGACCGCGACCGGGCGCAGGCGCTCATCGCCCTCTCGAGGCTACGAAAGAGCTCCAGGCATGTCCCCAGGCTGGCCAAGGAGCTGTCGCAGCGCATAGAGAGCTACGCCACCCACTCCGCGTCCTGGTCCCTCATGGCTTTCGCCGATTATGTGGGCAAGAACACCCCCAGCGGCAAGGTCGATGTCTCGGTGATCCTGCCGGGGATCCTCTTCGACGTGAGCAAGGGCCTTGGCGGCGACAACAAGGAAGCGAGCATTCCCCTCAAGCTGCTCCGGGGCAAGAAGGTGATCTTGCGCCTGGAGGGAGACAGGACGATACCCAGCGCGTTCTCGATGGAGGCTCGCTATACGAGGCCATACTCCCTCTCGCCCAGGCACGCTCGCCGTGAGGCCAAGGGGCCCAGCATCCACCGGGTCTACACCGATCCCTTCGGCAAGCCGGTGGACGTCTCCAGGTTGAAGGCGGGGCAGATCGTCAGGGTCGCCCTCCGCGCCGAGCTCGCCGGCGTGGTCGATTGGAGGCAGCGCTACCTCGCCCTGACCGACCGCTTCCCCGCGGGCTTCGAGCCCGTGAACCCCGATCTGGCGACGGTTGCCCAGTCGCCCGAGATAAGAAAGGATCATCCCTTTTACGAGGGTCTGACCCAGGGCGGCTACAGCTCGGCCAGCCACGTGGACGTCCGGGCCGATCGCGTGAATATTTACTTCGATCACGTGTACGGGCACAGCGTGGTCTTTGCCACCTACCTCCTCCGGGCCACGACCCCCGGCGAGTTCGTTCTCCCTTGTGCCAAGGGGGAGCTCATGTACGAGTCCGGGAGCGAGGGCTACTCCGAGTCCGGGAAGGTCATCGTCCAGCCATGACCGACCAGGCCCCTTTTGTTCCATGATCGCGATCGCTGAGCGGGAGATCGTCATGACACGAGCCAGGAGGTTTTTTTGCCTCGTATTCTCTCGGAGTACGGCGTCCTTTCTCCTGGTCCTCGCGCTCGCCTCCTGGGCGGGTTGGCGAGTCTTCCGGCTGGCCGTGGGGAGCCCACGAGGGGAGCTCTACGCCCGATGGACCGAGGGGACCCGGGTCCTGGCCAGGGACGGTCGGCTCCTGGGCGAGCGCCGATCATCCCTTGGATTGCGTGGCAGGAGCGTGAGGCTGGAGGACGTGAGCCCCAGGCTGGTCAAGGCCACGATCACCAGCGAGGATCGTGGCTTCTGGTCGCACGACGGCGTCGATCGTATGGCCCTGATCAGGGCGGCCGTCACCGACGTCGTCCGCTGGCGCGTCGTCTCCGGAGGGAGCACCCTGACGGCGCAGCTCACCAAGCGGCTGGACCACAAGGGCCTCTCCCATCGACGTACGCTATTCGTGAAGCTCCGTGAGATCGCCAGGGCGCAGAACCTGGAGGCAGACACCGACAAGCGGACCATCCTGGAGGCCTATTTGAACCACCTGGACTACGGGCATGGTCTGGCTGGCCCCGAGGCCGCGGCGGAGGGGTATTTCGGGGTCTCGGCCAGGGATCTGTCCCTGGCCCAGGCGGCGTTCCTGGCCGTGCTCCCTCGCGCCCCCTCGGCGCTGGATCCTTACCGGCACCGGGAGCGAGCGGTGTCCCGCCAGATCGCGCTCCTCAGGGCGATGAGGGCGGAGGGCGAGATCAGCGGCGAGGATCTGGAGCGGGCCCTGGGCGAGGCGCTCGTCCTCCAGGAGAGGGACGGAGGGAAAGGGAAGAGGATGTTCGCTCCGCACGTCGTGCTGGCCGCGGGGAGGACGGACTCGGGCAACGTCAGGACGACCCTGGACTTCGAACTACAGAGGGACACGGAAGCCCTCGTCGAGAATCATGCGAGCCTCCTCCGCGCCAGGAACGCCACCAACACGGCCGTCATCGTGATCGACAACGACACCGGAGACGTGCTGGCGGAGGTGGGTAGCGCCGGGTACTTCGACGAGGCGATATCCGGCGCCGTCGATCTGGTGCACAGGAGGCGCCAGGCGGGCTCCACGCTGAAGCCCTTCCTCTATGCTCGCTCCTTCGAGAGGGGCCGGACCCCCATGGACATGCTGGCCGACGTCCCGACCGAGCTGGGCAGGACAGGCGCCGTCTACGCGCCCGACAACTTCGATGGGGCCTTCGTGGGGCCTGTCTCGGCGAGGGAGGCGCTGGCGGGGAGCCTCAACGTGCCGGCCGTTCGCCTGGCCGCGGAGCTGGGGAGCCAGGAGCTCGTCAGGGTCCTGCGCGCCAGCGGCTTCGAGCTCCAGGGCGGCGCCGAGCGCTATGGGCTGTCCTTGGCCCTGGGCAGCGCCGAGGTCTCTCCCTGGGAGCTGGCCACCGCCTATACGACCCTGGCCAGAGGAGGCGAGAGGCTGGAGCTCCGCGATCGTCCGGCCTCGGGCGGGGGCGTCAAGGAGCCCGTCCGGGTCTTCGAGCCCGAGGCCGCGGCGGAGATCGCCGACGCGCTCTCGGATCCGGTGGCGCGCATTCGTGGCCTCAGGGCGAGGGGGCCCTTCGAGTTTCCTTATCCGGTCGCGCTGAAGACCGGCACCAGCACGGGGTACCGCGACGGCTGGACGGCTGGATATACCAGGGCGCGCACCGTGGTGGTCTGGGTGGGCAACGCGAGCGGCGCTCCCACGCTGAGGCTCACCGGCGCCGCCGGCGCGGGGCCCTTGTTCTTCGACGTGATGAGGCGCGCCATGCGCGACGTCGCGAGCCGCGCTCCGCTCTTCGATGCCTCCTTGCTCGAGGAGGCCGAGGTCTGTCCCCTCTCCGGAGAGAGGGCGGGCCTGGCGTGCCCTGATCGGGTAAGGAGGAATTTCGCCCGAGGAAAGGTCCCCGTGGCCACGTGCAGCGTCCACAGACACGCGCGCGTTCACCCGGCCAGGGAAGGGGAGCCCCGGGTGATGTGCGATCCGTCGGGCCCGCTCACGATCGTCGTCTTGCCCGAGGTCTACGCCCGGTTCCTGGGAGGGCGCCCGACGGGGGCGCCCGGGGCCGATCCCCATGGATATCCCTGGTTCCTCTCGTCCCGGGTGGCGGGGTGCGAAGCATCGCCCGAGTCCATGCCTCGCGTCGTGCTGGTGAGCCCCAGGTCCGGCTCGGTCTTCCAGGCCGACGAGCGCGAGGGAGAGCCTGGGCGCCCTGGCTCCGACGTGGTCCATGTGGTCGCCGAGCTGCACGGGCTACCTGACAGGACGCCGCTCGACGTGCTGGTCGACGGCGCGGTGGTCTCCAGGCTCGCCGGGGCGCATGAGGCCCTGGTCCCGATCGGGCGGGGCGATCACGATATCGAAGTACGCCCCAGCGACGGCAGGGTGTCGGCGCTCCTGGGGAGGGCGCAGATCCGCGTGAGGTGACGACCGATTTTCCCTTGCCTCCAGGCTAGCTCCCAGGAGAAGCTCATAAGCTCATCTTTAATGGCGGTTCAGGACGAGGAGGAAATCCACATGAAGTTCCAATATCCATTCCTGGTTCCCGTGGCCGTCCTTGGGCTGGGGGTCGCGAGCTGCGCCAGCGTGGTCGATCCTGGCAACGAGGCCAGCACCCGCGGCGTGGCGGCCCCGCTGATCGGTGACGACTGCGTGACCGACGCCCAGTGCAACGCCGCCGGGGAGATCTGCTGCGGCGGCTTCTGCCTGAGCCGCACCAACGACAACAACTGCGGCGCCTGCGGCAACGTCTGCCCAGGAACGACCACCTGCCTCGAGAACGCCACCTGCGGCTGCTCCGATCCGGCCACCGTCCGGTGCGGCAACAACTGCGTCGACACCATGTTCAACAAGAACCACTGCGGCGCCTGCGGCGCCGCCTGCGCGGCGGGGAGGACCTGCGAGGGCGGGGCCTGCGTCTGCGAGGATCCGGCCCTCACCGCGTGCGCGGGCGCCTGCGTCGACGTCACCAGCAACAACGCCCACTGCGGCGCCTGCGGCGCCGCCTGTGCGGGGGCGACCACCTGCCTCGGAGGAGCTTGCGGCTGTGCCGACCCTGCTCTCACCCAGTGCGGAAACGCCTGCGTCAACGTGTTGAACAACAACACCCACTGCGGCGCCTGCGACACCGCCTGCACAGGAGCCACCACCTGCCTCGAAGGTGTCTGCGGCTGCGCCAACCCTGCCCTGACCCAGTGCGGAAACGCCTGCATCAACGTCCTCACGGACAACGCCAACTGCGGGGCCTGCGGCACGGTCTGCGGCGCCGGGCAGAGCTGCCAGGCCGGGGAGTGCCACGTCCAGTGCGCGCCGGGGAAGACCAACTGCAACGAGGTCTGCGTCGACCTGACCTGGAGCCCCAACCACTGCGGCGCCTGCGACTCCCCCTGCGACCCGGGCGATCCGGCCGATCCCGCGAAC
>SXGT01343122.1_pt1 | contig 23593 bp, 16 predicted proteins | sample 3176221 | NCBI WGS metagenome assembly SXGT01 (sample SAMN11356862, study PRJNA531348) | freshwater metagenome | isolation source: freshwater sample F1-120 | place: China: Fuxian Lake, Yuxi | collected 2017-12-25
AACGCGGCGTTCTACGCGGGAGTCTTCATTCTTGCGTCTGGGCTCACCCGGACGGTACCGGCCGCCACCTTCTGGATGGCCGTGCTGGCCTGTCCAGTCATTGTCGCCGGCGGTCTGGCGGTGGGTGCCGTCTTTGTGCCGCTGACGTTCGTCTATCTCGATTTTCGTTTCGCGCTCCCGCTCTTGTCCCCGTTCCTGCTCTGGACCGCGCCGATCCTCTACGTCTCGCCGGACACGGGGCTGCTCGCTACGGTCAACCGCTGGAATCCGCTGACTTATCTCATCAACATCCCGCGTCAGTGGCTTGTGCGCGGCAGCGACGGCGACGAGCTGGTATTTGTGGCCTGCGCAGTGGCGTTCATGGCGCTGTTCTGGTTGGCGCTTCGATTCTTGCGGCGCGCCATGCCGATGGCGGTGGAGAGCCTGCCCTAGTGGCCGGCGACGACCTCGGGACGTCGTTGCTCGAGTGCGACGGCCTGTCGAAGATCGTGTGCGACGAGTTCAAGCAGCGACGGAAGTATGTCCTCGCCGACATGCTGCTTGGGGCGCCGCGGCATGACCGGCTCCGGCGGCACGAGCGGTTTGCACTGCGTGGTTTCTCCGTTCGGGTCAAGGGTGGCGAGAACATCGTCGTGTTGGGGCTGTCGGGGGCTGGGAAGAGTACGGTGGCCAGGTTGGTGACGCAGATGTCGCGACCCGACGCTGGCTCGGTGGGGGTCCACGGCCGGGTCGGGCTGGTGTTCAACGGCAAGCTGGGCATGAACCCGTTCCTCACCGCAGACGAGTACGTGCGGTTGGCGGCGGCGATCCACGGGGCGGAGCGGGACGTGGCCGACACCTGTTGCGACGAAGCCTTGGAGCTGACCGGACTCACGAGCCGGCGTCACGCTCCGCTCGTCGACTTGCCCAGAGGCGACGTGCGGTACCTGTCGCTGGCCGTGTCCCTGGTCGTGCCTCAGGATCTGCGGGTCTTTGACGATCTTCCCAGATTGGGACACGACGCAGTTGGCTCGCGGGTGGCGGCGCGCATCGGCGAGATCTTCGCGCGCGGCTCGAACCTGATTCTGAGCAGCACGACCGCCGGGCTCCCGTCTACCGTCTCCCACGCGATCATCCTGCACGAAGGGGAGACCTTGTACCAGGGCCTGGCGGAGACCGTGGTGCCGATTTATGACCACTTTACCGGTCGGATGGAGCGCATCAGGAGGGCCGACGAAGCCCGCCACAGCGAGGAGACTCCGCCTCGGGGCGTCCCCGACGAGACCGACACGGAGGGGGATGCTGGTCCGGTCCTCGTCGACGTCCAGTCACCAGCTGAGCTCATCATGCGGGCCGTCCGGCGTCTGGATCCTTCTCACATCGGCTCGCTGGCGGAAGACCAGGTGGCCCAGATGTGGGCGAGCGATCAGCCCATCATCCTCGGTCCGTTCCTGGCCGACGTGGCGTTGGAGTTGCTGTACTGGCGGCCGTTTGTAGCCTGGATGCGGGCGACATTCGGGCCGCGGCGTGCGCCTGTCATCGCCGTGTCGCGCGGTCGGGTCGGCGAGTGGTACGCCGGCCTCGCTTCGGATTACGTGGATCTGTGTGACCTGCTGCCGTTCGACATTGTCCACACGCGCAATCTCGATCGGATCCGTGAAGGGGGCACCAGCAAACAGACTGTTATCTCGGACTTCGAGCGGGACCTGCTCGACTTGGTGACGAAACACTCGGGTACCGCGAACGCGGCGGTGCTGCACCCGTCAGTACTGTTTCGTGTGTGCTCGAAAATCTGGCGGGGCGTGGTCCCCGGCCACTGGCTGTCCGAGCATGCGCGATATGAGCGCTTCAGTGTGACCCCCGACCCGACACCCATGGCCGAGGCCGCGGAACCGTACGTCGCCGCCAGTTTCTGGTTCAGCGCCTGCTTTCCAGACACCACACTCCAGCGGCGCGTCGTGCATGAGGTGTTGGCCGAACTCAGTCAGCGCGCCCACGTCGTCGTGGTCGACGCGGGAGGTTTCCCTGGCGTGCCCGATGGCATTCCGAACGGCGGTCGGATCCGGGTACTAGCGGCAGCGCAGGTGGATGACCAGCTGCGGGCACAGGCGACGGTGATCGCCGGCGCGCGCGCGTTCGTGGGGACCTTTGGGGGGCTGTCGTTGATGGCTCCGTTCTACAACGTACCCACGTGCCTCCTGTTCGGTGCCGAGGCGGGGCTCTTTCCGCAACACGCGGCCGTCTCCCGTGAGGTCGCGGCTGCCATGCCGGGCCTCCCGTTTGAACTGACGAATACATCCGATTTCGATCCGGCTCATCTTCGTGCCTGGGTCGACCCGTTGCTGTCATGAAGATTCTGTTTTCGATGAGGCACCCCGGTGCGCTCCGCAACTTCGCCTCGACCATACGGGCGCTGGCCGAGCGTGGACATGACGTGCATCTCGCGTTCGTGATGCAGGACAAGTTGGGCGACGGGCGCTTGCTCTGGGATCTGACTGACGACTTCGCGAACATCACGCACAGCGATCTGGCCAACAAGAAGACACCCTATCGCTTCTGGCTTGGATTGGCGCGGGGCGTCCGCATCTGGAGCGACTACCTGCGGTATCTGACACCAGAGTATCGGGACGCAGACAAGCTGCGCGAGCGGGCGCAGTTGCGTCTCCCGGGGTCGTTGGCCCGGATCAGCAAGCTGCCCCTGGTCAACAGCGCACCTGGGCGGCGGCTGCTCTGGACGCTGCTGTTGTGGATCGAACGGGCCATCCCGACGGATCGATGGGTCGACGCACTCATTGCGTCGCAGAAGCCGGACGTCGTGCTGGTGACGCCGCTCGTTGATCTAGGTTCGGACCAGGTCGACTACCTCAAGAGCGCCCGTGCGCTGGGCATCCGGACCGGCTTGTGCGTCCACAGCTGGGACAACCTCACCAACAAGGGGCTGATCCGGATTCGGCCCGATCGGGTGTACGTGTGGAACGAGTCGCAGAAGCGGGAAGCCATCGTGATGCACGGCCTGCGCCCGGAGCAGGTGCTCGTGACCGGGTCGCCGGTCTATGACCAGTGGTTTGCGCGCGAGGCGAGTACGACGCGTGAGGAGTTTTGCGCCAAAGTCGGGTTGCCGGCCGACCGTCCGTTCCTGGTGTATCTCTGCTCATCCGGCTTCATCGCGCCGAATGAAGCGGCATTTGTCGAGCGCTGGGTGCAAGCGTTGGCCAAGGCCGACGATGCACGCGTACGAGGCGCGTCGATCCTGGTGAGACCTCACCCGCAGAACCTCCAGCCCTGGCACAAGTACGATTTTGCCGAGTACGACCGTGTCTCGGTCTGGCCGGCAGGTGGCGACAATCCCGTCGACGCCGCTTCCAAAAACGACTTCTACGACTCCCTCTTCCACAGTGCGATGGCGGTCGGCGTGAATACCAGCGCCCAGATCGAGGCCGGTATCGTCGGGCGGCCCGTGTTCACGATTCAGACCGAGGAACATGTCGGGACGCAGGACGGCACGCTGCACTTCAAGTATCTCCTCGAAGCCGGCGGGGGGCTGGTGCAGAATGCCCACGACTTTGACGAACATGTCGCCCAACTCGCCCGTGCCTTCGATCAACGGGAGGAGGCCCAGGCCAAGCTCCGAGGGTTTATCGAGGCGTTCGTTCGACCCAAGGGGTTGGACGTCGCGGCGACGCCGTTGCTTGCCGACGGCATCGAGGAACTGGGTCGCATCCCCAAGCCGGCGGCCGCGGGTACGCCCGTCTGGTTATACCCGCTGAGAGCCGTGTTGTACCCAGTTGCGATCGGGCTCAAGATCGTTCGCGAGTTTACGCGTACCTCACGAAAACGGCAGGGTCAGCTGCGACCCCTCACATTCGGCGGGATGGTCATGAAGCCCATCTTCTCCATCCTCGACCTGGGTCTCCGCTGGCCGCCCGCCAAGAGTTTCGTCAAGAAATACGTGGTGCCGCGCGCGGTGCCGCGGATGAACCCGGATGAGCCGACCGAGGAGATGGTCGCGATTCCGCGCATCATCGACAAACTGCACCATGGGACCAAGCCGCTCATTGTCGGGCCGTGGCTGAGCGAGGTGGGCTTCGAGATTCTGTATTGGGTGCCGTTTCTGCGCTGGGTAAAGACCTATCGACACTTCGACCCTGAGCGGCTGATCATCGTCTCTCGCGGCGGCGTCGCTCCGTGGTACGAAGGTATCGGCGCGCGCTACATCGACGTCTTCGATTTCTTTACGCCGGCGCAACTCAAAGAGCGCCACGAGGCGCGGATGGCCGAGGGGCAAGTGAAGCAGCGGGCCCTGACGGAGTTCGACCGCGAGGTGGTCAAACTCGTCAAGTTCTCCGTCGAGCGTCGCGACGCCGAGTTGTTTCACCCGATGTACATGTATCGACTGTTCTATCCCTACTGGAAGAGCCGCGCATCCATCAATCTCATCGAGTCCTTCTCGAGTTTCGAGAGACTGCCGGCGATTGACGCCTCCGATGTGACGTCGCAGCTCCCGGACGACTACGTGGCGGTCCGGTTCTACTACAACAGCGCGTTTCCAAAGACGCAGGAGAACTGGGATTTTGTTCGTCGACTGCTGGCGCGCGTGACCGAGATCACTGATGTCGTGCTGCTCAACCCCGGCTTCGCCGTGGACGACCACTGGGACCTCAAGCCTGATGTGACACGCCGAGTCCATACCATCGACCATCTCCTGGAACCCCGGAGCAACCTGGCGGTACAAACCAAGGTGATCAGTGGCGCCCGTGCCTACGTCGGCAACTACGGAGGGCTGTCGTATGTCGCCCCGTTCTACGGCGTCCGCTCGCTGGCGTTCTATTCCAGTCCCGAGCACGTCGCGCCCCATCATCTGGACCTGATGTATCGCGCGGCCGCCAAGCTGCAACGCGGGTCGTTCGTAGCGCTCGACGTGCATTCGCTCGACCTGCTCAGCCTGGTGGTGGAGGGACAGGAGAGAGAGGTGCCAGCCCCGCAGGAGTCGGTACGTTGAGAGTGCTGTTCGTCCTCCAGTACCCCGGCTATCTGCGCTACTTCGATTCGGTTCTCGAAGCGCTGAGCCAACGCGGGCACCAGGTGTCGGTCGCCTTCGACCAGCCCCACAAACAGCCAGAAGGGCTGGCGGCCCTCGAGAGCATCGACGGGGCTGTCGAGGTGCAGCGACCGGTGCCGCGGCGCCCAGATATCTGGCACGCCGTGGCGCGCGGCGTCAGGGGCACGGTTGACTACGCACGGTATTTGCACCCCCGTTTCGCGCAGTCTCCGTATCTGCGCGACCGGATGCGCACTATCCTGCCGCCGCTGACCCGGTTTCTTGGTCGCTGGACCACGACGACAGCCTCCCGCACCGATCGCCTCGTGCGGTTCCTGCTGGCGTGTGAGCGGGCGGTGCCCAGTAGTCGCGCGCTGGAGACGTATCTGCGACGGATCGCGCCGGACGTGCTGGTCGTGTCGCCGCTGGTGACGGATCAGTGTCCCCAGGTGGACCTGATCAAGGCCGCGCGGCGCATCGGTATCCGCAGCGCCTTGTGTGTGGCGTCGTGGGATCATTTGACCACCAAGGGGTTGATGCGGATACAGCCCGATCTGGTGGCGCTGTGGAACCACGACCAACGCCGGGAAGCGCTCGACTTTCACGGGGTGGTGGCAGAGCGGGTCGTGGTCACCGGCGCGCAGTGTTTTGACCGGTGGTTCGATCGCACACCCAGCCGATCGCGGTCCGAGTTCTGTCGGCGAGTGGGGTTGTCTTCCGAACGACCGTTCATCGTGTTTACCGGTTCGACGATCTCGATCTCCGCGCCGGATCCCGAGGTCAGATTTGTGACACGGTGGATCGAGGCGGTGCGTCGTGGGCCCGGCTCGGTGAAGGACCTGGGCATCTTGATTCGTCCGCATCCGTACAACTGCGCACATTGGGAAACCGTGGACCTGTCGGCCTATCCCAACGTGGCGGTGTTTCCGCGGAGCGGGGCGAATCCGGTGGACAACGACGACCGTGCCGACTACTACGACACGTTGCACTACAGTGCGGGCGTGGTCGGTATCAACACGTCGGCCATGATCGAGGCTGGTATCCAGGATCGACCGGTGTTTACCATCGTCGACTCGTCGTTCGACGACACCCAGACCGGCACCCTGCACTTCAGGTATCTGCTCCCGGAGAACGGCGGCCACATCCAGCACGCGACCAGTCTTGACGAGCACACCCGTCAGCTGTCGGCGAGTCTCGACGATGGACAGGCTCCGTCCGCCCGCGGTTTCACGACGACGTTCGTGCGACCACACGGGTTGGAGGTTGCAGCCACGCCCCGGCTAGTGGAGGCGCTCGAGCAACTCGCGCAGACACCACCGCAGGTCGACGACGCGCTTCCCGTACGGTTGTGGCCGTTGCGAGCCGGTCTCTGGGTCTTGGCGATGCTCCTGGCGGTGGCCGACCTCCGGCAGTTTCGCAAGCGCGTGCGCCGGTGGTGGCATCACGTCGGGATGGCGGCCTGGCAGTACTACAAGACCAGACGGAAGCACGTGCGGAAGTGGCGCGAGCGTCGAGAGAAGATGGCAAGGAAGGCCCGCAAGCGCCACCACGCTGGGGGGGCGGTTCGGTGAGTGACGTGTCCGCGACGGACGAGATGATGGCGGCAGCCCGTACGGCGGCCGATGAATGGGATGCCCAACTCGCTGTGCGCAGAGAGGCGTTCGCGTACAAAGCCTACGAACGGGTGCGGCGACAGGTGCTGGGCCTCATGGCGCTTGGCCGCAACCGCCGATTGACGGGGCACGCGCCCAGTGACTACTGGTCGGGTGAACTGGCCAAGTTCGAGTACATGCTGGACGCGTCGCCCTTGATTATCGAGAAGCTCCGCCACCACACACACAATTTGACCGGGCTGCATGCCAACCACTATCGGCAGAGTCTGGACAAGCAGCGGCGACGGTTCACCGAAAAGCTGGCCGCACTGCGTGCGCTTGACGACGCCGACGTGTGGATTCCGGAGTCGCGACTGTTGGGCGGGTTCGGGTTCGACATCGAGGGAGAACTGGTCAACATCGACACACTGAAGTTCTACGAAGTCCTGATCGCGCTGCACGCCGGGGCGGTGCTGGGGGAGATGCGTCAGGCGACCGAGCGGAAGCTCGTCTGGGAGATCGGAGCCGGGTGGGGCGGGTTCGCGTATCAGTTCAAGACGCTCTGTCCGAACGTCACCTACGTCATCACCGACTTCCCGGAGCTGTTCCTGTTCTCCGCCACCTACTTGATGGCCGCTTTCCCGGACGCCAAGGTGCGGTTCTACGGGGAGGTTCCGCCGCAGGAGACGTTTGCGGACTGGCAAGAGGTGGATTTTGTTTTTCTCCCTGACACGTTTCACGGCACGGCCCGACCAGACCAGGTCGACCTCACGATCAACATGGTCTCGTTCCAGGAGATGACCACGCAGCAGGTCGAGGGTTACGTTCGACGCGCGTTCGAATTCGAGTGCCGGTATCTCTACAGCCTCAATCGCGACCGGTCGCATCACAATCACGAGTTGAGCAATGTCCGCTCGATCATCGGGCAGCACTACTGGCCGCACCAGATCGACCTCCTGCCAGTCAGCTACACCAAGATGCTGCACGAGGACCCTGACGGGGAGGACGGTGGGTACAAACATGTGGTCGGATGGCGCCGGGTGTCGGGCGCGGAACCAGCCCAATGAGCGCGCCGCGGGTCGTGATCGGCGCCCCGCTCTACAACCACGCTGACGACCTGCCGGAAACGCTCGAGTCGCTGCTCAGCCAGTCGTATCGAGATTTTCGATTGCTCTGCGTCGACGACCAGTCGACGGATGCGACGGCGGACGTCGTCCAGCGCTATGCGTCGCAGGATGCCCGAATCGTCTACTCCCGGAACCCCCGTCGGCTGGGGATGATCGACAACTGGCGCCGTGCGTTCGAGTTGGCGCTTGAGGATACGCCGGACGCCGAGTACTTCGCCTGGGCCAGCGACCACGACATCTGGCATCCGCGGTGGCTTGCGACCCTGGTGGCGGAGTTGGACGCTCACCCCGACGCCGTGCTGGCGTATCCGCGCAACCGGCGGATTGGACCAGATGGGGTGATAAACGACAAACGCCCCTGGGAGTTCACGACGGCCGGGATCGACGACGTGAGCACCCGATTCAAGCAGACCATGCGCCGCATGTCGGCGGGGAACATGATCTACGGGTTGGGACGTGCCGCGGCGATTCGTCGGGCGGGGGTCTTTCGGCACGTGCTGGTGCCCGACCGGTTGCTGCTGATGGAGCTGGCGCTGGAGGGGCAGTTCCGACAAGTCCCGGACGTGCTCTGGTTCCGCCGCTGGTACGGACCGATCTTCAGTTTGCAACGACAGCGACGAGCTTTTTTTCCGAATGGGCGACCCTTTTACGCCTTCGTGCCCTGGTGGATCAGTCATGCGTGCGCGCTGACCTGGACGCTCACCGTGCGCGGCGAGCGGTTACCGCGATTGGGTCGGTGGACCGGGCTTCGGCTCGGAGGGCGCTACCTGCGGTTGGCCGGGCTGCTCCACTTTCGGCAGGAGCTGAAGCAACTCCGACTCGACCTCTTCGAACGTGCGACGTTCTTGAAGCCGCTCTATCTCCGGGTGCGGGGGTACTATCGCGGATTCACCCGGCGGTCGCGCCTCGATCAAGTCGGGGCTCATTGGCGCAAGTCGTTCGGCGACGCGGAGAGGAGACGAAGACTCGTGCAACGCTCGATACGAAAAACTCGCAAGGCTGTCAGCGAGGGTATCGCGCCGCCAGGGCGGTCCCTGTTGCGCGCCATCCGCGCCTTACCGCTGATGAAGAGTCGCATCATCCCGTGGCTCGTCCGGCAAGAGATTGACGAGGTCCCCTCGGGGCGCGAGGTGGGGCTGATGCGTGCGGAGTTGCGTCGGGTGGCGAAGAGCCGTACACCGATCATTGTCGGGCCCTGGTTGTCGGAAGTGGGTTTCGAGGTGCTCTACTGGATCCCTTTTCTGACGTGGGCGGTCAAGGAGTTCGACCTCAGCCCGGACCGGCTGTTCGTCGTGTCCCGCGGTGGAGCTGGTCTCTGGTATCGCGATCTGGCCGATCATTACGTCGATGTCTTCGATCTGATGTCGGTAAAGCAGTTCCAGCGCCGCAACGAGGCCCGCTGGCAAGACGGCGGAAACCAGAAGCAGATGGCGGTGAGCGACTTCGACGATCAGATCGTCGAGCTGGTCAAGGAACACCACGGGCTGCGGGATGTCGTGCTCTTGCACCCGAGCGTCATGTATCGGCTTCTCCGTTACTACTGGGCCGAGAAGGCCGCGATAAGCCTGCTCCAGAAGCACGCGGTCTACCGCCGGATGCCGGCGATTGACGCTGCCTCGATGCTCAAGACGCTGCCCCACGAATATGTGGCGGTCCGCTTCTACTTCCGACCGTCGTTTCCCGACACGCGAGAGAATCGGGCCCTCGTGACGCGGTTTATCCGGGCGCTGGCGGCAACAACGCCGGTCGTGTTGCTGAACCCTGGGCTGAGCATGGACGACCACGAGGACTTCGACCCCGGGACCGGCATGGGCGTGCATAAGATCGATCATCTGATGACGCCGACCCAGAATCTGGAAGTCCAGAGCGCCGTGATCGCGAACGCCCGCGCGTTCATCGGCACGTATGGCGGGCTTGCCTACTTGGGGCCGTTCTACGGCGTGCCGTCCATTGGGCTGTTTTCGAACGCAGAGGAGCTTGTCTTGACGCACCTGGACGTCTCCAGGCGGCTCTCGCGGCAGCTTGGCGTTCCGCTCGTGACGCTCGACGTGCAAGAAGTCGAGATGGTCGAAACGCTGTTCGACACGCTGACTCGAGAGACACCGGCGGCGGCGTCGCGTCCTGACGCAGCCGTCCCCACCTCGTCTAGGCTGTAAAGCTGTTCGATAATTGAGGCCGCCACCGACGTGACGGCCAACCCTTTTCGTACGAGACTCACACCGAGATGATTCTGACAACCGACGAGCTCAAGGACTACCAGGGCCGCGTGGCGATGGTCGACGGCGCATTCGATCCCCTCCACCACGGCCATATCGCCTACTTTCGTGCGGCCAAGGCGCTCGGCGCCAAGTTGTTGTGCAATATCGCACCCGACAGCTATGTGTCGGCGAAGCATCCGCCGTTGCTCGAAGCCTCGCAGCGCGCCAAGGTCATAGACGCCCTGGCCGACGTGGACTACACGCACGTCAGCCGGTCGGACACCGAGACTGTCCTGCGGGCACTGCGTCCCACGCATTACATCAAGGGGCAGGACTGGGCTGGACGCTTGCCGCCGGAGCAGGAGCGAATCTGCGCCGAGCAGGGTACGGAGATCGTCCTGCTGGACACGGTGCTTGATTCGTCTACCGAGCTGCTGCGCCGATACCGTCCGCCGTCGCGTGATGGCGAGGGCGAGGTCAGCGCGTTCGAGCAGCTTGTCGTCGACCAGCGACCGGTCGCGCCTGACCACTACGACGCCGAGTATTTTGTGAGCGACTGGCGGGAGGGGAACAACGACTACACGATCGAGGCCCGCCGGAAGATCGAAGGACGACATCCCGCCGTCATCAAGGAGGTGTTTCAACCCACGCGTGTGCTGGATGTCGGATGCGGGCCTGGTGTCTTGTTGTTCCTGCTCCAGGAGCAGGGGGTGGTGGCCGATGGGGTCGACTTCAGCCCCAGCTGCAAAGCGCTCGCTTCGCCGGAAGTTAAAGACCGGATCACGATTGGCACAACCGCGGACCAGGCGCTGTTTGGCGACGCCTCCTACGATCTCGTCATCTGTCGTGAGGTGCTGGAGCATCTCACCGTGCTTCAGGTGCGCGACACCGTCCGGAACTTGTGCCGCGTGAGTTCGCGCTACGTCTATGTCACCACTAGGTTTCACCCGGACCCGGCCGGGTTGCTCGACGTCACGACCCAGTTTGAGGTCGACCCCTCGCACATCACGTTGCTGAACAAAGATTTCCTGCGAGTGATGTTTGTGCTCGAAGGGTTTCGACGCCGGCTCGACCTCGAGTCGGCGATTGACTGGATGGGCAAAGGGCGGGTGCTGGTCTACGAGAAGCCGGGGCCGTCGGCGTGAGTGAGCGCAGCGTGCGCGGGCCTGGCGTTGCCGATGGGGTGCTCGGTTACCATCTCAATCCCCTGACCTGTGGTGTCGCGAAGTTCAATCTGCTGCTTGCTCGGCACCTGGCGGTACCGATGCTGAGCGTGTTTGACGACCGCGCCTTCTCGATGGTCCATCCGGTGTTGTCGTTGAAGCAGTCGGAGTTTTCAGATGCCGACAGTGCCGCACTTGCGGCCCGACTCGACACCGCCCCGTGGCGCGGCGGATTCAGTCTGTTTCTGCATGCCTGGACCGACACCGATGTGGAACGGACGTTGCTGTCTCGCGCCGTCACCGTCTACTGCGGCAACGCGGAACTGGTCGCCCAGCTGCGAGTCCTGCGCGCCGACGTGCAGGACTCCTGGTGCCCATCGACCCTCCTTGAGCCACAGCGCTTCCGCTCGGAGGGGCTGTCCGTGTTCGCGTTTGGGATGGCGCACAAAGTGCGGTCCGAGTTGCATCGGACGGTGCATGCGTTGCTTGAGCGAACGGGCCAGCCGTATTCCGTGTATCTCTCGACCGCGCTGCATGAGGGCACCGCGTTCGACGAGCGGTTCACCGTGGTGTTTGATGAGCTTCAGGAAATCTACGGCGAGCACATCTTTTTTCTGGGCTATATGTCCGATACCGCCGTGTACAACTATCTGATCGACACCACGTTCTTCGCCGCATTCTTCGACAAAGGGGTGCGCGCCAACAACACCACGGTGAATGCAGCGATGGCGTGCGGATCTGTCGTGTTGACGAACTTCGACGACTATTCACCGGCGGTTTTCGACCACATGCACAACGTGATCGACATTCACCGCTGCGAGCGGCTGCCCACGGACGCACCCACACTGCAGGCGCTCGCAGACCACGCGCGAGCGACGGCGTCCGGGCCCCTGGGGTGGGACGCGCTCGTGTCACGCATGCGAGGCTAGCCTGGTGGCGAGAGCGTGGCAACGAGCATCGTGGGCCCGCTCGCGTCTCGCGGGTTGGCGGTATGGATGTCGCACGACGGCGGCCACGCGCCCGCGCCGTGCCGTACACACGTAGTACACGCACCTCGACTGAGGAGGATCGGACGATGTCACGCGAATTGAATCTGGGACGGCACGTCGTGAACGACAGCGGTCCCGTATACGTCATTGCTGAGGTGGGCCACAACCACCAGGGCAACCTCGACACAGCGAAACAAATGTTCCGCGAGGCACACGCCTGCGGAGCCGACGCGGTGAAGCTGCAGAAGCGGGACAATCGCACGCTCTTTACGCAGGCAGCCTTCGACAAGCCGTACGAGAACGAGAATAGTTTTGGCGCGACCTACGGTGAGCATCGCGAGGCGCTCGAATTCGGGCACGCGGAGTATGCGGAGCTCAAGGCGTACGCGGCCGAGATCGGGATCGATTTGTTCGCGACGGCGTTCGACATCCGAAGCGCAGATTTTCTTGAGGCGTTGGAGATGCCCGCCTACAAGATCGCGTCGGGCGACGTACGGAATCTGCCGCTGCTGCGACATGTGGCGCGATTCGGGAAACCGATGGTCGTGAGCACCGGCGGCGCCTCGATGGAGGATGTCGAGAAGGCCTATGAGGCGGTCATGGCGATCAATACGCAGTTGTGCATCATGCAATGCACCTGCGGCTATCCGGTCGCGTTCGATGAACTCAATCTGCGGGTCATTGAGACCTATCGCCAGCGTTTCCCGGACATCGTCATCGGATATTCCGGGCACGACAACGGCATCGCCATGCCGGTGGTGTCCTACGTGCTGGGGGCGCGCATCATCGAGAAACACTTCACCTTGAACCGGGCCATGAAGGGGACTGACCACGTGTTCTCGCTCGAGCCCGTCGGTATGCGCAAGATGGTCCGGGACCTCGAGCGCGCGCGGCGAAGTCTGGGCGACGGGCAGAAGGCGGTGTATGCGAGCGAAGCCGGACCAGTGCTGAAGATGGGGAAGAAGTTGGTGGCGGCCCGGGACGTGCCCGCGGGGCGGACACTGACCGAGGACGACATCGCCGTCAAATCGCCGGGTGACGGACTCCCACCGACGGAGCAGGACCGGGTGCTCGGAGCCGTGACCACCGTTGCGCTACGGAAGGATGACTCGATCGCACTCGCTCACCTCAAGTTGCCTGGTGACACGAACGGTTAACGTGGCAGTTTGCGTCCGACCGCGACGCGGCAGGGTGCACTCCGCGATGGGCGGGCACGCGCCTGCGATCCTCGCGGGTTCGCAGGCGGGCCTGCGGGGCCCCCACCTAGGCCCCGCGGGGGTGCGAGGCGAAGCCCCGTCTCAATGATGGACAGTCAGTTTCGACTCGACGGTGCGGTTGCCGTGGTGACCGGCGCATCCGGCAACCTGGGACCGATCTGGGTTGGGGCGCTCTTGGACGCGGGTGCGCACGTATTCGCGCTCGACCTGGCGCGTGCGGCGGTGAGTCCAGGCCTGCAGGCACGGCTGGACCGGTATGCGCAACCGACGTCGTCGGCTGGTAGGCCCAGGCTGCACCTGCATCGCGCGGATGTCATGGACCGCGATGCTCTGGTCGCGGCCCAGGCAGCCTGCGCAGAGATGATGGGCGTCGCGACTGTGCTGGTGAACAACGCCGGGATCGACCAGCCCGCGTCATCAACGGGGGGCGCGTCGTCGTGCCGGATGGAGGACGTCCCGATGCAGGTCAGTCGGGCGATTCTCGAGGTCAACACGTTGGGGACCTTCCAGGTCTGCCAGGTGTTCGGCGCCGAGATGGTCAAGGCGCGGCGCGGTTCCATCATCAACATCGGCTCCCTCTACGCGAGCGTCTCGCCTGACCTGCGGCTCTATGCCCATATGGATCTGGACCCTCCGTTTCTGAAGCCGCCGGCCTACGGGGCGTCCAAGGCGGCCGTCGTCAACCTGACGAGATATCTGGCGACCGCGTGGGGTCCGTACGGGGTCCGCGTCAACGCGCTGTCTCCGGGCGGCGTGCTCGGTGCCCAGGACCCGGAATTCCAACGCAAGTTCAACGATCGGGTGCCGCTTGGCCGCATGGCGGAGGCGGACGACTTGACCGGCCCGCTCCGATTCCTCGCGTCTGACGCCTCGGCGTATGTGACTGGGACCGAACTGCGGGTCGACGGCGGCTTTACGGCCTGGTAGCGGCTGGCGGCCGCGCCGCGGGCCTTCAGGTCAGCGGAGATTCGGCGCCGGTCTCTGCATCATTCACTCGAAGAGGATCACAGCGCGATGCACGCAACGTCGTTGATACCGCCACAGGTCCCGAATCGGATCGACGGTCAAGACCGGCCCGCCCAGGACGGCCAGACGCTGCCCAACCTCAACCCCGCGACCGGTGCCGAGCTGTGCACCGTGGCGCGCTCAGGTGAGGCCGATGTCCGGGCCGCGGTCGAGGCGGCGAAACGCGCCCAGCCGGCCTGGGCCGCTCTGACCCCGGTCGCCCGAGGCGATCTGCTGCGAGAGGCCGCGCTGCTGATGCGAGAGCGGAGCGAAGCGTTCGCCGAGATCGTGTCGCTCGAAACCGGGAAGTCTCGACGGGATGCGCGTGGTGAAACGGGCGCCGCAGTCGAGATGGGTCTGTTTGTCGCCGGGGAGGGACGCCGGTTCTACGGCAAGACCACCACAAGCGCGGTGCCCCATCGTACGGCTCTGATCGTCCGGCAGCCACTCGGCGTCGCTGGACTGATCATTGCCGCGAACACGCCCATCGCCAACGTGGCATGGAAAGCGTACCCGGCGCTGCTGTGTGGCAACACCGCCGTGATGAAGGCGTCAGAAGACACGCCAGCCACGGCCTGGGCCGCGGCCAAGGTGTTTGACGAAGTCGGGATTCCGCCCGGCGTGTTCAACGTGGTGCAGGGCTATGGAATCGAGGCGGGAGCGCCCCTCGTGGCGCACCCCGATGTCGATCTCGTCAGTTTTACCGGTTCCTGTGGTGTGGGTCGGCAGATTCAGACGACGGCCGGTGCCCGTCTGGCAAAAGTCTGCGTGGAACTCGGCGGGAAGAACCCGCTCATCGTCTGCGATGATGCGAATCTCGACCGCGCGGTCACGATCGCCGGTCTGTCGGCGTTCAGTAACGCCGGTCAACGGTGCGCATCCGGCAGTCGACTCATCGTCTTCGATGCGGTCTACGACCAGTTCAAGGCCCGGTTGCTGGAATACACGCGGAACCTCACCCTCGGCCAGGGCGACGATGACGACCTCGGTCCGGTGATCAATCAGCGACAGCTCGACAACATGGTGTCCGCCATCGACCGCGCCCGTGCCGCCGGCGCGACCGTGTTGATCGGGGGTGGACGGATGACCGATGGCGCCCATCGTGATGGGTTCTATATGACCCCGACCCTGCTCGAAGGCGCAGCAGGTGATGCCGAGATTTCTCGGGCCGAGTTGTTCGGACCGATCGCGTGCCTCTATCGTGTCGCCGACTTCGAGGAAGCGGTGTGTCTTGCCAATGACTCGCCGTTCGGACTGACCGCCGCCATTCACACCGCGAACATCGACCGCGCGATGACATTCCTCGGTCGTATCAAGTCCGGCGTCGCGTCGATTAACGGTGGTACCTACGGCAGCGAGCCGCACATGCCGTTCGGGGGCGTGCGTCAGTCGGGCACAGGTTGGCGCGAAGCCGGCACAGAGGCGCTCGACGTGTACTCGGACTGGAAGACGATCTATATCCATGCCGACCCCGATGCCGTCTGATGCGCCGGGGGCGACGCCGCGCGATCGGTCCTGCGTCGCGTTGATCCCGGCGCGCAGTGGGTCCACCCGTGTGCCCGGCAAGAACACCCGGGTGCTGGGAGGCCATCCGCTCATCGCGTACACGATCACGACCGCGCTCGAGTCCGGGGTGTTTGCGGCGGTGGTCGTGTCCACCAATGACGAGGCCACGGGCAACATCGCAAGACATTACGGCGCAGAAGTGCCATTCCTGAGACCGGAGTCGATGGCAGGGGCGCGGTCTCCAGACATCGACTGGGTCGAGCACGCGCTGGCGGCACTGCAGAACGCAGGTCGGGGGTTCGACTGTTTCGCGATTCTGAGACCAACGAGCCCCTTCCGGACGGCCGAGACGCTGCGCCGAGCGTGGGCCGCGTTTCGCGGCGCCGACGGCGTCGATTCGCTTCGCGCCGTGGAGCCAGTGCGGCAACACCCGGGGAAGATGTGGGTGATTCGGGGAGACCGGCTGTTGCCCCTGCTTCCGTTCGGTCCGCCAGAACAGCCGTGGCACAGCAGCCAGATGCCGTCGCTGCCGGAGGTGTGGGTCCAGAACGCCAGTCTTGAGATCGCCTGGAGTCGGGTGGCGCTCGAGGGACGCACGATTGCCGGCCACACGCTGGTACCGTTCAAGACCGACGAGCGCGAGGGGTTCGACATCAACGAACCGTGGGACTGGCGGATGGCTGAAGAGCTGGTCGCCAGTGGGGACTGGACGCTGCCGCTCGTGACCCGGGCGGCGTTTGGAGGATGAATCGAGATGGGTGAATCGCAGCTCGAACAGGTCGGTTCCGACGAGCTGTTCTACGTCCCGCGGACGGCATTCCAGGCGCTTCTTGAAGGGGAACTGGAGGCGCAACCCCGTGCCGCCGTGTTCGCGGCCTACACGCGCATCAATGTCCTCTATACGATCGCCCGGGCCTGGTCGGGCCATCTGGGCACCTGTTTCAGCGCGACCGACATCATGACCTGGCTCTTCTTGCAGAAGATCCAGGGATTGGCGCAGGGTGACGAGCGCTGCGATCTGTTCTTTTCATCCAAGGGGCACGACGCTCCCGCGCTCTACGCCGTGCTGACCGGTCTCGGGCTGCTCGACTTCGAGCTGCTGCACGCGCTTCGCCGGGTGGATGGCCTGGCCGGTCATCCGCATGTGGAGACGCCCTACGTGCAGGCGAATACAGGGTCGCTCGGCATGGGCATCTCCAAGGCGAAGGGGATCGCGACGGCCAACCGGCTCCACGGGCAGCGCCGACGCATTTTTGTCCTGACCGGGGACGGGGAGCTGCAGGAAGGCCAGATCTGGGAGTCCCTTGGGTCGGCGGTCACGCGGGGACTCGATGAGATTACCGTCATCGTCGATCACAACAAGATTCAGTCTGACACGTGGGTGGAGGAGGTCGGGCCACTTGGTGACCTCGAGGCGAAGTTCGCCAGTTTTGGCTGGCGGGTGGCCCGGTGCGATGGGCACGACTTCGCGGCGCTCGATGCCGCGCTCGAGAAACTGGACGCGATACCAGGCGTTCCCAAAGTGCTGATCGCCGACACGGTCAAAGGCAAGGGCGTCTCCTTCATGGAGGGACCGGCGGCGCTCGCCGCCGACTCGCTGTATCTGTTTCACAGTGGCGCGCCCAATGAGGAAACCTACGCGGCCGGTGCGGCCGAGCTCATCGCGGCGGCCCGCGAGCGCCTGAGTGAAGCAGGCCTCGGCGAGCTCGTGCTCGAGACGGCTCGTCGACCGGCCCGCAAGCCGGTGCTCGATGTCGAGAGACTCGTGCACGCCTATGGGACCGCGCTCGTCGAGCATGCCCAACGCAACCCGGCGATCGTCGCGCTCGACGCCGATCTCGTCAAAGACTGCGGGCTGCTCGAGTTTCGGGACCGGTTCCCGGACCGCTTCGTCGAGTGCGGTATCGCGGAGCAGGACATGGTGTCGCAGGCCGGCGCGATGGCGCGCCAGGGGATGGTGCCGATTGCACACTCATTCGCCTGTTTTCTGTCCGCCCGGCCCAACGAGCAGATCTACAACAATGCGAGCGAGGGCACCAAGGTCATCTACGTGGGCTCGCTGGCCGGCTTGTTGCCCGGTGGCCCGGGCCATTCCCATCAGGCCGTCCGCGATATCTCCGCGTTGGCGGCGATCCCAAACCTGATCCTCATCGAGCCGTGCACGGAGGCTGAAACGGCAGCCACCCTGACCTATTGCCTCGAGGGGACGTCCCAGAGCAGCTACATCCGGCTGGTCTCGCTCGGATGGCCGGTGCCTTTTGCGCTGCCGGCGGACTACGCGCTGCAGCACGGCATTGGGACTACCGTGAGACCGGGGCAGGACATCGCACTCATCGGTGCCGGGCCGTGGTTGTTGAGCAACGCCTATCACGCGGCCGAGGAACTCGAGGCCGAGCATGGCGTGTCTGCGCGTGTGATTGACCTGCCGTGGCTGAACCGGGTGGACGACGCCTGGCTGCGGGAGGCCCTCGGCGACATGCGGCGGGTCTTCACGCTCGACAACCACTACGTAGATGGCGGACAGGGACAGATGCTCGCCAGTCGGCTCGCCCAACTCGGCCTGGCCGTGCCGGTGACGGCGATCGGGATACATGAGCTCCCGGTTTGCGGCACGAACGACGAGGTGTTGGCCCATCACCAGCTCGACGTCGCCGGACTGGTCTCGGCCGTGACGGGCGCCCTGACCTCGTAGCGGCGTCCGCAGAGCTGCCGCTGGCACAGAGGACCGCGTGGAGCGTATCCGACTCTTCAGTGTCATCGCGGCCTCTGGCGCCGGTGGCGCTGAACAGGTGTTCGCCACACTCCTGCAGGGCCTCGACCGGCAGCGCTTCGAAGTCGTCGTCGCGTGCCACGGTCACGGGTCGATGACCGACACCTACCGGCACTACGCGTCCCAGGTCTGGAGTCTCGACCTCAGGGACCTACGGCGCCCACGCACCGTCACCACCTTGGCCGGGCTCATGCGGGAGTCACGGTGCGATCTGGTTCACACGCATCTGTGGACGGCCGACGTGCTCGGTGGGCTGGCGGCTCGGCTCGCTGGTGTGAGGCGGGTCGTCAGTAGCGTGGCTGGCGCCTACTTCCTACCGATTGGCGTCTCCGGATGGAAACGGTCGCGGCGCCAGGGGTTCTCCCGTCTCTATCGGGCCATCTACTACGGGTGCAACCGCGTGATCGCGCCGTCGCACTACGTGGCTCACGACCTGTTGACGAGGCCGGGCATTCGGGTGCCCCGTGAAAGAGTGTGTGTGATCGAGAACGGCGTCGATATTCGCCACGAAGAACGCACGGCCCGGCACGCGCAGGGCGGCGGTTCCTCGGCTCGGTGGGGTGCGGGTCATCCGCGGATCTCGGTCGTTGCCAATTTTTTCCCGATTAAGGGACACGAGTTCCTGCTTCACGCCGTGCCAGCGGTGTTGGCCGTCTACCCGAACGTCACGTTCGTGCTGGCGGGCGACGGCGAGAACCGAGCCGCAATGATGACGCTGGCTGACCGCCTCGGCGTGTCCGCGGCAGTCACTTTTCCAGGTGAGATTCCGGACGCGCTCGAGTTGATGCGAGCGAGCGACCTGGTGGTGTTGCCTTCCATCTCAGAGGGGCTGCCGATCGCGCTGGTCGAGGCGATGGCGCTTGGGCGCCCCGTGGTCACCACTGGCGTAGGCGGAATCCCCGAGGTCGTCGACGATGGTGTCACGGCCCGGATGGTGCCACCACGAGACCCGAACGCGCTCGCCGCCGCCATGCTTGACATCCTGGGAGATGAGGCGCTCTCCCACCGGCTTGGTGCGAACGCCCGGGCGGTCGCGGCCGAACGATTCTCGGCGCACCGGATGGTCGAGCGTACCCAAGCGCTGTATCTCGATCTCCATGATGCGTAGAGGCATGGTGCCCGAGGCACGCATGGCCTCGATGGTCACGCCGCGCTCACGTCGTTGCTGAGGCCCGATGCTCCGCGATCGCAACATCGTGTGTCTCTCGTCGATCGATTGGGATTTCCTGTGGCAAGGCCACCAGGAGATCATGGCGTCTCTGGCCGAGGCCGGGAACCGCGTGTTGTTCGTGGAGTCGACCGGGGTCCGGGCTCCAACCGTGCGCGATCTGCCGCGTCTCTGGCGAAGACTCCAGACAGCGTGGGCGCCCGAACGCCCGCAGGCGTCATCCACGCGCCGACGTCGTCCGGACAACGTCAGGGTCTATTCCCCGGTGGTGCTGCCGCTTCCCTACTCGCGGACCGCGCAGGCGCTCAATCGGCCGATTCTGCAACGCGCCATCCAACGAGCCACCGTCGACTGGATACGGGCGCCTCCGATTGTCTGGAATTTCCTGCCGACCCCACTCAGTCGGACGCTCGCCCGGTCATTGAATCCAGCCCTCTCCGTTTTCCACTGCGTGGACCATCTGTCGGCCAGTTCACCGGCGGCGGTGCGGTTGCACGAGACCGAGACGGCGTGCTTCGGCGAAGCGGACCTCGTGTTCGTCACCTCGCAGGCATTGCTGGACCGAGCTGCCCCGCTCAATCCCCATTCCCACCTCGTGCCCTCCGGCGTCGACTTCTCCCGTTTCGACCGGAGCCGTGTAGAGGACGAGCCAGTGCCGGCGGACCTGGCCGGCCTTCCACGTCCGGTCATCGGCTATCTCGGCGGTCTACATCAATGGGTCGATCAGGCGTTGTTGTCGGCCCTGGCGACACGGCGGCCGGACTGGAGCCTGGTGCTCGTCGGACCGCTCCAGGCCGAGGCGTCGACGCTGACTCGCTTGCCCAACGTGCATGCCCTCGGGACCCGGGGCCCCGAGGAGGTGCCGCGGTACCTGCGCGGGTTCGACGTCGCAACCATCCCGTACCGGCTCACCAGCTATACAGAGCATGTCTATCCCGCAAAGTTGAACGAGTATCTGGCGATGGGTCTTGGCGTGGTCGCGACCCCGCTCGCCGAGATCACACGTTTCAACCAGACACATGGTCCCGTTATTCACGTGGCCGCTGACGCGGCGGCGTTCGAACGGGCGATCACGATGGAGCTCGCGGGATCACCTCCGGAGGTGATCGGTCGTCGGGTGGCCCTCGCCAAGTCGAACAGTTGGGCGTCGCGTCTCGACGCGATGTCGTCCTTGATCGACGCCGCGCTGGCACGAAAGACGGATCCAGAACCATGTGCGGCATCGCCGGCAAGGTAGTCCATGGCCTCGGGGCCGTGGTCGAGCCCGAGCTCATCCACCGAATGACCGCTGCGCTCGTGCATCGGGGCCCGGATGCGCACGGCGTTTGGACTGAGGGCGGCGTGGGGTTGGGCAGCCGCCGGCTGGCGGTGATTGACCTCTCTGACCGGGCCGCGCAGCCCATGGCCAACGAAGACGGTGCGATTCACCTCGTCTTCAACGGTGAAATCTACAACTTTCGTGAACTCCGAACGGAGTTGGAAGGTCGCGGTCATCGGTTCCGATCGGACAGCGACACCGAGACCATCGTCCATCTCTACGAGGAGGAGGGGGCCGAGTGCGTGCGGCGTCTCGATGGGATGTTTGCCTTCGCGCTCTGGGACGCACGGACTCAGGCGCTGTTGCTGGCCCGGGACCGCCTCGGAGAGAAGCCACTGTTCTACTGGCATGACGGCCGCAGTCTCGTCTTCGGGTCAGAGCCGAAGGCGCTCATGCAGGACCACGCGATTCCAGCCGAGCCGGACGAGGAGGCGATTGACCACTACTTGACCTACGGTTATGTGCCCGCGCCGTGGAGCGCGTTCAAAGAGGTGCGTAAGCTGGCGCCGGCGCACTATCTGGTCGCGCGTGCCGGCCAGGTCGAGGTCACCCGCTACTGGTCGCTCTCCTACAACCCGAAGCGAGAGGAGTCCGAGGCGGCGCTGACCGAGGAGCTCGACTATCTGCTGGGCCGCGCGGTCGAACGCCGTCTCGTGGCTGATGTGCCGATCGGCGCGATGTTGAGCGGAGGACTCGATTCGAGCGCCGTGGTGGCGCTCATGCGTCGAGCCACCAGCGGCGGAATAAAGACGTTCTCCATCGGCTTCGACCAGCCCGAATATGACGAGCGCCGATATGCCCGCTCGGTAGCGACCGTGTTCGGCACCGAGCACCAGGAGCTCATAGTCCGCCCTGATGCTGCCGCGCTGTTGCCGCGACTGGTCTACCACTACAATGAGCCGTTTGCGGATTCGTCGGCCCTGCCGACCTGGTGCCTGAGTGAGATGGCGCGCACCGGTGTCACGGTGGCCCTCAGCGGGGACGGCGGAGACGAGTCGTTCCTCGGATATGAGCGCTACGGGGCCTCCCGGCTCGCTGGGCGGCTCGACCGGATACCGCGCCCGCTCCGGGAGCTGGCCGTTCGAGGCGCGGGATGCCTGGTCAGCGGGTCCGCTCGATCATCGACGACCCGGCTCCGGCGCTTTGCAAGCGGACTGGCGACTGACCCGGTCCGACGATACGGCCGGTGGATCAGTGTCACCCTCGACGAGCACAAAGCGGACCTCTATACCGAGGATTTTGCCCGTCGCCGGGCCTGCGATGGCAGCGAGTTCGGGGACAGCTCGCTCGGTCTACTGGAGCGGAGGTGGGCGGAATCCGATGCGGTGAGCGCAGTCGAACGACTCGCGCACACCGACATCGCGATGTATCTGCCAGACGATCTCCTGGTGAAGACGGACATTGCCTCGATGGCGCACTCTCTGGAAGTGCGCTCGCCATTTCTCGACCACCATGTCGTGGAGTTCGCGGCCAGGTTGCCCGTGGCCATGAAGCTGCGGGGCCGGACCGGCAAGTATCTGCTCAAACGAGCGATGGCGTCGCGGCTGCCGCAGACGGTTCTTCACAGACGAAAGGCGGGATTCGGCGTCCCGATCGACGCGTGGTTCCGCGGGCGCCTGGGTGAGACGGCGCGCGACGTACTCCTTGGGAAACAAGCCACCGAGCGCGGATATTTCGAGACGACGACGGTGCGTCGCTTTCTCGACGACCACGCCACGGGGAAGGCCCAACACCACGCCCGGCTCTGGAGCTTGCTCGTCCTCGAGTTGTGGCACCAGACCTTCATCGACCGCCGAGGCGAGATGCTGACGGCGCTGCCGCTGTGATCCGCGGGACCGGTGATGCGGAGCGCGGGCCGGGGCAGGTGCGTGTGCTGCGGGTTATCGCGCGTCTTAACGTCGGTGGTCCGGCGCGACACGTAGCGTTGCTCAACGCCGGCATGGACCGCGACCCCCGGTTCCGGTCCTGGCTGGTCACTGGGACGGAGAATCCGAGTGAGGGGACGTTGCTCCAGTATGCGCAGGACCACGGGGTTGAGCCGCTGGTGATCCCCGAAATCGTTGGTCAAGCGTCGTTCGCACCACGGGATCTCGTCGCGCTGGCCAAGTTGACCGCGCTGACACGACGGATCCGCCCCCACGTCATGCACACCCACACGGCGAAGGCCGGTTTTCTCGGTCGGTTGGCGGCGCGAGCCGCTGGGGTACCGGTGGTCCTGCACACGTACCACGGTCACGTGCTCAGCGGGTACTACAGTCGGGCCAAGACCCGCGCGTTGCAGGCGATGGAGCGCGGGTTGGCCAGGATGTCTGATCAGCTCATCGCGGTGAGCGACCGCGTGCGTGACGACCTCGTGCAGATGGGCGTGGCGCCGGTCGAGCGTTTTCGCGTCGTGCCGCTCGGGCTCGACCTCGCGCCGCTGTTCGATTTTCTTTGCACCAACGCCTGACGTATTTGGTCGCCTCGTCCAGTTCGCGCTGGATTGTCCTCAGATGTACTCCGTAGCGCCTCGCCAACTCGGCG
>SXGT01165628.1_pt1 | contig 23591 bp, 17 predicted proteins | sample 3176221 | NCBI WGS metagenome assembly SXGT01 (sample SAMN11356862, study PRJNA531348) | freshwater metagenome | isolation source: freshwater sample F1-120 | place: China: Fuxian Lake, Yuxi | collected 2017-12-25
GAGCACGTTTGGGTCACGCTCCATCATATTGTCGAGCGCCGAGTTGAGCGCTTGGATCATGGTCATCTTGGCCACGGGCTTTAAGCTCCCATCTCGTCGCGCTGCTGGCGCAAGTGCCAAGGCATATCTTTGTAAACGTCCTCAAACATGCTGGCGCGCGTATGCGTATCTGGGGCGCCAGGGCCTAGTACACCGATTTTCTCGGCTTCGCGGCCGACGCTGCGCACGGTTTCAAGCGCCTCTTCCTGCGCCGCGCGATGCTGCTCTTCCGACCATTCTCCGATCGAGACCAAATGATCGCGCAGACGCGCGATCGGATCGCCCAGCGGCCAGGCGCGGCCTTCATCAGCGGGGCGATACCGGGCCGGATCGTCGGACGTCGAGTGCGGACCGGCGCGATAAGTGAAGTGTTCGATAAGTGTGGGTCCCAGGTTGGCGCGTGCGCGCTCCGCCGCCCATTGCGTCACCGCGTAAACAGCGAGGAAATCGTTTCCGTCAACGCGGATCGGCGGCATGCCGTAGCCGACTGCCCGCGCCGCGAAGGTTGTATTCTCACCCCCGGCAATGCCTTGGAACGAGCTGATCGCCCATTGATTGTTGACGACGTTGATAATCACCGGCGCCTTATAGACGGCAGCGAACGTCATAGCGGCGTGGAAGTCGCCCTCAGCGGTTGAACCCTCACCGAGCCAAGTCGACGCAATGCGCCCGTCGCCGGAATAGGCCGAGGCCATCGCCCAGCCGACAGCTTGCGGCACCTGCGTCGCGAGATTGCCAGAGACGGTGAAGAAGCCGTCTTTCTTCGATGAATACATGACCGGCAATTGCCGGCCGCGCATCGGATCACTGGCGTTCGAGTACACCTGACACATCATATCCATCAGCGGGTAATCGCGCGCGATGAGGATGCCTTGTTGACGGTACGACGGAAAGCACATGTCGTCCGCATTCAGCGCCAGCGTCTGCGCGATCGAGATCGCCTCTTCGCCAAGCGACTGCATGTAGAACGAGGTTTTGCCCTGTCGCTGGGCGCGGTGCATGCGCTCATCGTAGGCGCGCAGCAGCAGCATGTATTTAAGCCCACGACGCAGCGTTTCCGGCGCGATGTGCGGCGTCCACGGCCCAAGCGCGTTGCCGTCCATGTCGAGCACGCGGATGAGCCCATAAGCGTATTCGCGCAATTCCATTCCCGTGGCGTCGATATCCGGGCGCGGGGTATCGCCCGGCTCGGGGAATGCCCAGCCGCTAAAGTCCGGCTTGTCGCCTGGCCGCGCCCGCGGGGCGGGCACGTGCATATCGAGAGCGTTCGATTTGCGAGAGCTCATCTAGTCCTCAGTTCTTCTTCGCGGCGGCGATACGTTCACGCACGATACGGTCTGCGGCCTGGTGCGGCGGAATATTTTCGGCCTTCGCCATCTCGAGCACCTTGCCCAGCCGGGTCGCAATCGCGCGCACACGTGCTTCAACGACATCGGCAGGCTCGCCTAGATACTCGGCCGAGACATTGATGATGCCGCCGGCGTTGACGACATAATCAGGCGCATAGGTGATGCCGCGCGCCACGACGCGTGCGCCGTCTTCGTCGGTTTCGAGCTGATTGTTGGCGGCGCCGCACACGATCGGCGCGCCAAGTTCTGGGATGGTGCGGCTGTTCAGCCCGGCGCCAAGCGCGCACGGCGAGAACAGATCGGCCTTCACGGCGTGGATACGGTCCGGCGTCGCGACTTCGAGGCCGAGCGCCTTGGCGCGTTCCAGATTGGCTTGGTTCACGTCGGCAATGATGACTTTCGCGCCTTCGTTCGCCAACAGCTTGCAGAGATTATAACCGACTGAACCAACGCCCTGCACCGTGATTGTGCGTCCCTGCACAGAACCGCCCAGCAACGACTTGATCGAAACGAAAACACCGAGCGCCGTCATCGGCGAAGGATCGCCTCCAGCCTGCCCTTCCTCCTTAGGCAGGCCCGCGACATAGCTTGTGCCACGCGCAATTGCGCGCATGTCGGCGACGGAGGCGCCAACATCCTCGGCGGTGATGTAGCGGCCGCCCAGCGCCTCCACCTGACGACCAAACTCTTCAAAGCACGCCGCGCGGTCCGGACCCATCTTGTGGAGCACGGCCTTGCCGCCCCCGAGCGGAAGGTCAGCCATGGCGTTCTTATAGGTCATGCCGCGCGAAAGACGCAGAGCGTCAGTCAATGCATCTTCGGGACGCGCATACGTCCAGATGCGGCAACCGCCAGCGGCGGGGCCGATGGCGGTTGAATGAATGGCGACGATGCCGGCAAAGCCCAAAGCTTCATCGCCGACGAAGACAACATCTTCGTGACCATCAAACGCTGCGTTCTTTTTCGGGTCCATCATTGGATCGGCTCATTCAGGAGGAGTTGACGGGCGAAGCGGCCAGGCGGTGAGCCGAACGACAAGATGCCGTCATGATAGGCTTTGAGATTGAAGTCCGCGCGACGCTGCGCCTCGGCGCGCGTTTCCAGATGCTCCTGGAAGCCAACGAAATACGTCGAGAGCTGCGTGAACGAGATCTGCGCCCGCCGCCATTTGCCAGCCGCCTCGCGTTCTTCCTGAAATGCGGTGTGCGTCAGCAAATGCATCATTTCTTCGCGGCTCATGCCATCGACGTGAATGGCTTGGTCGATGATGGCGTTGGTGATGGTGCGCAATTGCACCTTCAGCTGCGACAATCGGTAGAGCAGATCGCCAGCACGGAAGCCCTGCTCGATCATCATCTCTTCGGCATAAACCGCCCAGCCTTCAACGAAGGAGCCGGACGAGAGCACTGCACGCAGCACTGACGGATAGGCGTTAGCGTGCCAGAGCTGCACGTAATGCCCCGGCGAGCTTTCATGGACCGCGATATCGAGGATGCCGCGATTATTGTATTCGCGCAGGAACGATGTGGTTTGCTCTTCGGTCCAATCGTCCGGAATTGGCGAGACCGCATAGAACGAGCCTAGGTCGCGTTCGAGCGGCCCGGGTGCATCGAGATACGCGACTGCAAACCCGCGCTGGAATTCCGGCATCAGGATCACATTCACCGGCTGCGGCGGCATGGTGATAATGTCGCGCGCATTCAGGAATGCGTCGGCTTCCGCCACGCCAGCCGTAGCCACCTGCACAAGCTGATCGCGCGCCGGCCGATCAGCGGCCGCAAGATCAAGAGCAGCGCGGATCACAGCTTGCTGCTGCTCGGGGGTGGGCGTGTCCGGCGCCACCGGCGCACCCGCCTGCCCAACGAGTGCTTGCTTGGCGACGCGATACATTTCCTCGCGCACGCTGATCACCGCCGCATCAGCGCGACGACGAATATCGGCGCGAGAGAGTTCAGATTGCAGCGTGAAACGCAGCTGCGTGTCGAACACCTCGGCGCCGACGCGGAAGTCCGCCTGCGCGGCCGGAACGAGCGTACCCTCGATCCAGGCTTGATGCTCGTCGACAGCAGTGTTGAAGGCGGCGATAGCGCGATCCATGCGCGCCTGCTCACGGGTCGATAACTCGTCCTTATGCGGCGCGATCATGTCAGTCACGATCGACTTGAGGCCACGATTTTGGGCCGCATAGGTTTCAGCATGCGGCGCCGGCACGCGTGTGGGGACAAGCTCTTGCCGCGTCTTGCGCAGCATGTCTGGCAGCAACTCCATGCGCGCGATCGCCGAGCGCAAACGCTGCGGCAGCGGCGCGAACTCGCGCGCCATCAAACCATAAAGCGCGCCGCCTGCGAGCGATTGATAGCCAAGCGGGTTCCAGGCCCATGGCTGCAACGTTTCGGTCCGCCAAATCTCGCCGCGGAGCGCATTGTCCAGGAGCGCGTAGTCGACCTGATTGGCGCGCGAGAGCTGCGTCCGATCAATGCGCTCAAGCTGGCGCAAGGTATCGCGCGCGAAGCGCAAGGCGGCGTTGCGGCCACCGGCGCTGACATCATCGATGCGACTGTCGTAACGATGATCACCTATCGTGGTCGCCGAGATTGGCGAAAAGCGCATCGAACGATCGAGCCATTGGCGCCCAAGCGCCTCGAACGAGCGATCCGCGCGACTTGTGGTTTGGGCATATGCCTCGGCGCCTAGAAGCGGCGCGAGCATGGAGGATCCGAGTGCGAGGACGACCCGGCGGCGCGAGAGTTTCATGTTGGACGCTTCGCTCCCAGGGGCGGCCCTGGTGGCGCCCTCTCTAAATTTGCGCGCAAAATACTCAGGCGCGCGGATCGCGCAACAGAGCGCCGATATCGCGTCAAATGTTGCTGATTTAACGCCATTATGTAGAAATTATTCCCAGCTTAGGCCGATTTGGCGGCAATAATCATGTTGCTGCACCTGCACATCAGCTGAACGCCGGGGGACGACGAGCCGACAGCGGCGATTTAACGGGGCGGCAGTCGCGAGTCCGCGCGGAACACCTTATTCCGCCTTGGGTTGGACCGCCGGAGGATTCATGGCTCGCCGATCGACCGTGCATGATCTGACCTCGCTGCTGGACGCGCTGGACAGCAAGACGACAGGCGTCGCCAACGCCACAGTCAGCATCCGCGAAATCCTTGAACTCATTGGCCGTCGCGCTTACGGGCCGCTCTTGTTGATCGTAGGCCTAATCTCAATCTCGCCGGCCACAATTATCCCAGGCGCCACCTGGGCTTTCGCGACGCTGACGCTGATTATTGCTGTACAGCTTTTGTTTCACCGCAAAACCCCGTGGCTGCCGCGCAGCGCGCTCGAAATGACGCTATCGGAGCAGAAGCTCAGCGAGTTCGTGAAGGCCGCGCGGCCAACGGCGAAATTCGTCGACACGGTCGTGCGTCCGCGTCTGCAGTTTTTGACGCAAGCACCGGCCATATGGCTCATCGCGCTGCTGATCATAGGAGCGTCGCTGATCACCTATCCGCTCGGCCTGATCCCCGTGCTCCCAGTGATCCCAGGCATCGCCATAGTGTTTTTCGGCTTGGGGCTCACCGTGCGCGACGGGATTTTGTTGAGCTTCGGGGCGCTCGTAATGGGCGCGGCAAGCTGGCTGCTCTACACGCGCATGTTCTGAGGCCGCTCGCCAACACAAGCTATGTCATTTGTGACGGTACGCGCATCCATTTCGATCAGCCTTGCGCGACGTTTACCACATGTTAAGGTTTGGCCGGGAGCGGCAGGGCGGCCCTGCTCTGCCGGGCGGGCGACGTCATGGGTTACGACGTTTTTTTTAGCTACGCGCGGCTGTCGAATGGCGGTGGCGACGATGAGAGCGGGATCGTCACCCGTCTCGTCGGCGAGCTTCGGCGAGTGTTGACTTCGCAGAAATCGACGCGCGCGGCTGAGATATTCTACGACATCGAGAACATGGAAGCGGGCGACTTGCACGAGCGCCTTACCGACGCCGTCAATTCGTCGGAGCTCTTCGTGCTCCTATTGTCGCCGCGGTACCTGAACTCGCAGTGGTGTCTGCGCGAACTCGACACATTTATAAAGCGGCACGGCGAGAACGCCCGCAACCGGGTGTTCGTCCTCGACAACATCCCTCATGGCCACGGCAGCGGCTTCCTAACCCCACTGGCTGAGCAAGTCATCGAAGGGCAGGACGCACTTATTCAGTTCATATCAGCCCAGGCAAAAATCAAAACGCTGATCAGGGCAACGGCAGAAGAAGGAAGACGGCCATATCCTCTGACAACGGCGTCATTGAGGGGCAGCGACGAGAAAGATTTCTACAATTTGGTCGTCGAATTGGGCGATCAACTCGCCCGACGGCTGAAGGCGATTGGCGAGCCAACAACTCCTGTACCTCCCACGCCACCGCCGCCGCCTGATGAAAATCTGATCGGCGTCATGCTCGGCGACTCTGGCGAGAACGCACACTTTGCCCGCGACTCGCTACGTAAGCACCTGGCCAAAAGCAAAAAGGCCCAGCTCTATCCAGAGCAACCAAATGGTCTGCTTTACGACCTCGTGAATATCGACCTCGCGAAGCGTCATTCGGACGCCCTCATGAACGAGGCGCAGCTCTTCATCCAATTGCTTGGCGTCGACGAAGAAGAAGTCGAACTCGGCGGCTTTACCGCCCACCAGCTGACCGCCGCGCGCAAACGTGGCCTGACGCCGCTGATTTGGGCCCCCAAGGGCGTACCTGACGAGGATTTCGCGCCGCACGAGCGCGAAATCTTGGCGCAAGGCGGTGTCGAACGCGTGACGCTCAGAGAGTTTCGCGAACTCGTCAATACAAAGATAGCCGAACTTGCCACTCGCGTGTCGGACACGACAAAACCTGACCCCCAGGCCGGCAAGACGTTGTTCTTCAGTTGTATCGGCGCCGATCGCGATATCGCTCAAGCCGCGATTGACGCGTCGGAGCGTGATTTCAACGCCTTCCTGATGCCGCTGCCCGACGGGTTCGAAAAAATCGAGTACGACACGTTTGCCGAGGAGCACTACGCGGAAGCGGATCGTTCCTTCATCATCGGCGCGGAAGCATCAAGCGGATGGCTGCCGCGGCAAATCCGTTTTTACGTGAGGGCCAGGCGCAACAAGGCCAACGCGGCGCCAGCGAAAGTGTTGAAGCCCGCGCGCCTTTCGGCCGCAGACATCGGCTTCCTGGGCAGAGCCGTCCAGTTTCACGACGCCGCCGCCGACCGGAAGCAGACTGTAGACATGCTGGCGCGTCTCGTGCGCGAGGCATGCGATGTCAGATAGTCCCTATCCCGGCCTACGCGCCTTCGAACAATCTGAATCGCACCTCTTCTTTGGGCGTCAGCAAGCGCTGAGCGACATGGTCGAGAAGCTGCGCAAGCGGCGCTTCCTCGCTGTAACGGGGCCGTCAGGTTGCGGCAAATCTTCGCTTCTGAAAGCGGGCCTGCTTGAAGAACTCGACAGCGGCTTTCTCAGTGGCGAGAAGCCGTGGCGCATCGTGCTCTTGCGGCCGGGCAACAGGCCGCTCCGCGCATTAGCGCAAGCTTTGGCGACGTCGTACAACGTAAACCCTGATCGCCCCGAACTTTTAGAAGTGCGGCTCGCGGGCGATGACGACGCGTTAGCGGACTGGCTCGACTTTATCGGCGCGGAGAACGAGACTCTCTTCCTGATTGTCGATCAGTTCGAAGAGATTTTCCGTTTCGAGGATTCAGAGTCCGGTCAGGCAAACAGCTCTCAGCGCGAGGATGCCCAGCAATTCGTCGATGTTCTGCTTCGCGCTTCGCAAAACAGCGACCGGCAGATCTTTGTCATCACCACGATGCGCATCGATTTCCTCGGCGATTGCGCGACCATCCCCGGGCTGATCGAAGCGATCAATGAATCGCATTTCCTGACGCCCCGCATGACGCGCCTCCAATGCGCGGAGGCGATCCGAGAGCCGGCGCGGGTTATGGGCGGCGAGGTCGATCCCGCTCTCGTAACGGAAATGCTGAACGATCTTTCGCTCGCAGACGGCGAACCCGGCGCGGCGGAATGGACCAACCCCGATTTGCTGCCCTTGCTCCAGAACGTGCTGGCGCGAATGTGGCGCCAAGCGACGGGCAAGAATCAAAACGCAGCAAAACTCACGATCACGCACTACAACAATGTCGGCCGCCTGAGCGGAGCTCTGAATTCGGCGCTCGACAGCATTTACGATGCGCTCTCGCCCAACGACAGAAAGTTGGCCGAGCGCATTTTTAAGCTCTTAGTTCAGCCAGAGAGCACGCATAGACGCCGTGACGTGCGTCGCCCGACCTCGTTGTCGGATATCGTCATGGCGACCGCATCGGACATCGCCTCGGTAACGCGGGTTATTGACGCGTTCCGCGCCGAGGGGCGCAACTTTTTGATGCCGCCGCCAAGCGTCAGGCTCACCGGCGAACAGGTCGTCGATATCAGCCACGAAAGCCTGATCCGGCAATGGGAGCGGCTCCGGACGTGGGTGCGCGAGGAGCAACGGTCAGCCGAGCTTTACCGACAGCTGGAAACATCAGCGCGGCAAGCCGCAGATAGCACTGGGCCAGACGCATTGAATGATCGCCAATTGGCGATTTACGAACCTTGGTGGGAAGAGACCGCGCCTACCGCGGTTTGGGCGCAGCGTTACGGCACTTATCATGCCGAAGCCTTCGCGTTTTACCGTGCAAGTGTCGAGGCCAGAGATCGGCGCGAAGCAGAGAAGCGCCGCAAGATCGCGCAGGACGCGCTCAAGCAGCAACGTTGGCAGGAGGCGGTCCGTCAACTCGCTCCCATTGCGGCGGCCCTAACAGCATCCGTTGTTCTTGCCGCAGGCGCGATCTGGTACGGCGCGGATCGCAGCGCAAAAATTTCCGAAAGCGTCGCCGCCGCGGATCGCGCTACGCAACTCGTGTTGGCCGGGTCGCCGCTTGAGGCGCTTGAGACGATCCGGACGGTGTTGCCGAGTTCGCTCGGCGGCACGCGATTCTTATGGCCCTACGAGCCGCGCGTTGAAGCGGCGCTGTATCTGACGCTTGATGCGCTCCGTTCGCAATGGGTGCTGCAAGGTCACCGCGGTGCGGTCCATGACGTGGACATTGCGGAGCCGGCGCAACTCATGGCATCCGCATCCGCGGACGGCTTCGCCTATCTCTGGAACCTGCGCACCTCGCGGCGCGAGGGCGCATGGGCGCATCCTGAACTCACGCCTGTGGTCAGCATCGCCCTATCCGCCGCGACCGTTCGCGATAACGCGCATTGGATTGTCTCGATCGACGAAGCGCGTGTTGCTCGGGTATGGTCCACCGGGTCCGAGTCCGCGATAGCGCAACTGGGAGATGCTTCGGCACAGGCCGCCGCGTTCTCACCAGATGGCGCGCGGGTCTATATTTTGCGCACCGACGGCGCCGTTGACGTCTACAACACAGCCGGTATCGACGTCGGAGCTGGCGCGGCAGCACCCGTGGCGCAACTGGATTTCATTCCACTCCCCGCGCGCGCGGAGATCGGCCAACGCAACGCGGGAGACTGGCGCATCTCGGTCACCCCAGACGCGCGCGGCAGTGCCGGCGCCAGCGAAGCTGTGTTCGTCGCCACCCCAAGCGGCGCCGGGGTGATGCGCGTTTTAACAGCCGATCGACCGACCAAGGACACGGAATTACGGTTCGGAGGCGGTGGCGCGGCGGACATCAGCCCGAACGGCGCCACCGCCGTTCTAGCGCAATCGCAAGGTGTCGAAATCTTCGATCTTGCGACATCAAGGCGCCGCATATTGCCGATCGAAGGCCGGCCTAGTGCGGTGACATTTTCACCCGACAGCGAGAGCCTTGTCATTGTCGTCGGCGGCAACATGCAAATCGCGACGCTCAGCGATGACACCCTTGTCGACCTCGTGGTGAGAGCCGGCGACGCCGCCCCCAGCACGCTCGCGACGACACGCGCCGGACCGAGCGGTTCGTCCGAAGGATCGGAGGGGTGGAGTATTGTGATTGGCGAGCAGAGCGGCGCGCTCGGTCTCTACAGCGCCGATCTCGCCGTACGCCCCATCGCCGACCTTGGCGATGGCGACATCACCGCCACCGCCCTCAGCGAAAACGGAAGGTTCGCCGTCATCGCCTCGGCGCAGGCCACCGATGGCCACACGATGCGCGTGATCGATACCAGCACCGGCGCCGTCGTCCGGCGCATGACAGGCCACACCGGTGGGTGGCGGATCACAGAATTCAGCCGCGATGGTCGGCGCGTGACGACCGTGGCGCCGAACCAGCGCGTCGCCGTCCTCAATGCGGCCACCGGACAGACGTTGTCGGAGTTCACCCCAGACGGCGAAGTACTCGGCATCGCAGAAGGCGTCGATGGTGCGGTGCTCGTCGCCTTCAGGCCGAATGGCGCAACCACGCCGACCGTCAACTTGGTGGAGCTAAATGGCTCATCGGTGGTCGCCTCGCTTCCACCACTGCAGGGCGACTTCCGTGGCCTGTGGACGTCACCGGACGGCCGCCACTTCCTCCTGGCGCTCGACAGCCTCAACGAGTCGATGTTCGGCGCGACCCGTGGCCTGACCGTACTGCAGGACGGCCGTTTCAGTCTGTCCGAACCCCTGCTGGGATACCCCTTCTCGCGGGCCGGACGCTGGGGCCTTGCCTTGTCGGCCGGGCGCGACCGCGGCCCAGCAGTCATTTCACTCGACAGCGGCACGCGCATGCCGCTGCCCGTTGGCGCAGCTTCGGCGCTATTCACATCGCCGGACGACCGCCGGATCGTCGTTGCCTACAACAGGCAAGTTCAAGTCTGGAATGTTGACCCAAGCGGACAAACACCGCCAACCAACGTTGATCAAACCCTCGATGAAACCGTCATTGACGGCCACTTCTACCGAAACTCGCAAGCGTTCATTTTGATCGGTCAGCGCGGCGCGGTTAACGTCATTAATCCCGACCCGAGCCGAAACCGGACGTTAGAAGCAATCAGGACGGAGCGCGACTTGGTGCGTGGCTTCGTATTCACAGACACGCTCAGTCACGCAGCCACCATCGATAACGAAAGGCTTATGGTCCTGCACCTCGGAAGTGGGCGCGAGTCGCACTCCATCAACGGTGTTTGCCGCGGTACGCCGACTCAAATGCGCGTTGGGCCCAGCGGCCCCGAATCCGTTGTCATCGATTGCGCGGACACAAATTTGCCCGTGGTCCGGACGTGGGACCTAGATCGCAGTGTGATGGTGGCGGAAACGCCATGGGACACACGCACGATCGGCGCGCGCGCCATGGCGGACGACGGGCGAATTCTCGTCGGCAGCGCGTCATTGGTGATGCGGCGAGAAGCCAACACGCTGTCGCCGGTGTTCCAACTCGCACAAGATAATGCGCCACGGAACGGACGCGTTCACCGCCTCGCCATCAGCCCAGATGGGCAGATGGTCGCGAGCTACGGCTCCGATCAGTTCTTGCGGGTGTGGGGCGCCGATGGACAAGAACTCGCGGGCGTCTCAGTGGGCGCGAGCGCGATCGAATTGCTGAGTTTCGCCTCGGACAATCGTCTGGTTCTGGCCACCGGCGACGGCGCCATACGCGCTTGGTCGATCGGCGCAGAGCGCCTGAATGAGATTGGCGTGGCGCGGCACTCCAATCTCAGCGTCGCGAACATGTCGCCGAATGGGCAAGCGCTCGTCACTGGCAGCCCAAACGGCGAGGTCTGTGTTTGGCAAATTTCGGAGTTGGCCAGCGCAACCCCTGGCGAGAACGGCCAATGCGGCGCTACCGCGCGATTTGAACTCCCCGCACAACAGCCGGTGGAAGTTGTCGGCTTGCTCGATAACGGCGATGTGGTGGCCGTTGGCCAGCGCGGCGCGATGGCGCGCCGAGCATCCAGCGGCGGCCCACGCGTCAGTCAACATGGCGATCGCGACGATGTCGTGATCGGCGGCGCTGTAAGCCCGAGCGGGCGGGTGCTGCTGGCGCGCCTAAATGGCGCGGCGGTGTCCAATCCGGAAACTGGCCAAGACGTTCGCGTGCCCAGCTTGGTGCGGCGATTGCCCGCTCCGCGCTTCGTCGCAGGCGGGCGCATGGTGCTTGCGCCAGTTGCCGACGGGAGTGTCCATCTCCTCGACATTCAGAGCGGCGGACTCGTCGCCGTGCTGGGCCGAAGCGGACCGGAATCTCCACGGATCGTGCACGAAACCGGCGGCGATCAGGTGATGCTCATTTACGGCTCCCACGTCATGATCGAGCAAGTCGGCGGCATCCCGCTGGATCGCGCGCCGGAAGGTCGACATCTCGTGGAGCCGGAGCGGGCTCGGGAATTGTTGGCGCAGTATCTGGGCGCCGACGGACAGCGCTGACACGGCGTCCCTGCCGAGGCCGCTCAAGCAACAAACGATAGCCACCACAGCCCTCGTGACGCTACGCTCCGCCACGCGCTCGGGGAGAGACATCATGTCGGCTTGGGATTCAGTCTTCCATCTCGTGTTTGGTCGCCGCGGTCCGACACGGCGCACGCAGGCTCCTACCACGCCGAGCGCGTCGCCATCTGCGCCGCCCGCATCGACCACGCCTACAACCGCGACTGAGCCAGCGCCCGCGCTCGAACCAGCGCCCACGCCGCCCGTTGCTCCACCACCTGCCGAGCCGCCGACTGACACGGCGCCAACAACCTCAACTGCGCCAGATCCCGCGCCGACTTTAGACGCGCCAACGCTACCGGCCGAACCAACGCCAGAGCCGCCGCCGACTGCGCCGCCGGCTGAAGACGCGCAACCGCCAGCCGACACCGAGGCGCCGGCCACGCCGCCCGCCGCACCTCCCGTCGACGCGAGCGCTCCAACACCGTCCGAGACACAAACACCGGCGCCAACGCCAGAGGTCCCAACGCCGACGCCAACGCCGCCCACGCCTGGCGCAGCCGCCCAGACGATTGAGTTCGGGCATTGCGATGCGGACGTCAGCGACGTCGCATGCGCCGCGTATCGGCGCACAGTGCAAGAGACGACACGGCTCTCTTTGGACAACGTCGCCGACAGCCTCGACAAATTCTCAGCGCGCAAGCTGCCGCAAGCGCAAGCGGCGATGAGCGTTGCCGACGTGCAGCGCGCGCTAACGCAGATCGGGTTTTTCCCCGGCGGCGCAGCGGACGGCATTTGCGGCTATCGCACACTCTCTGCGATCCGCCTTTTTCAGGAATACGTGCGAACTGTGGAGGGGCACGACCTCGTCCCCAACGGCGTTTGCGATGCAGAGACGCAAGCGCATCTCCAACGCTGGCTGGCCAGCGGCGCGCAGCCGGATTGGCGCCCTGAGCCAGGCGAGTACGAGGCGTGGCTAGCGCTGCTTGAGAATGTCAAACAGCACCATCTGACGACACCGAGCCGCGTGATCGAGATGGTCAACGCCTATCAAGACAGAAGCGACACACGCAAAGTCGCCGATTGGGATTTCACTGGCCCCGGCAACATCCACTTGATCGGCGTTCGACGCTTCGAAAGCGCGCGCAAATACGACGACATATTCGTGCTGCTCATCAACGGTCTGGTGTTCAAGTTCCAGGGTTCAACTGAACCGGGCGTCACCAGCAATCGCGCTGGGCCGCCGCATATCGTTCCCGGCCAGCACAATTATCATTTTGGTTGGCACCCTGGTGCGGTAAATCTTGAGACGCCGGTGGTCCATCGCTATCTCGCGCTGCGTCCGCTGAGCTCAGGCGTCCTGACAGTGCGCGGAGAAGTCGACCGACCGCTGAACGACGCCGATCTCGCCAAAGGCCTGGAGAAAAACGCCAGCATCAACATACATTGGGGCGGCCGCGGGATGTTGCGCAACAACGATTGGTCCGAGGGCTGCCAAGTCCTCAATAGCCTCGTCTATATCAACCCCGCAAACGAGCTGGTGAGTTGCGAAAAGTACGCCGCGACATTCAAGCGGGAGCCGCTCACCGACCGTGACAAGACACGCGGCGCCTACAATGTTTTGGTTGATCTTGTGACCGCGCTTTCTGGCGATCTGCCAAGCAACCAAGTCAAGTACACGATGCTCATGGAAGCCGATCTCGCCCTGGCGCCTGCATTGAAGCAAAAACTGGACGCAGATCGCGATCGAGCGCTCACGATACGAGGGTGACGCGGGAGCTTGTTCCCGAAACCTGTCGCCAACGCGTCACACTGCGAGGTCACGCCAGCACCTTGATATTGCTCAGAGCGTAACCCGTTGCTACCCTTGGCGTGGGGATACGCACGATGGACGCAGATTGCGACGCTTTCGTCAGCCACTCGGTCGCGGATGCGGCCACAGCCAGTAGGATCGTCGAAGCGCTTGAATCGCGCGGCGTACGTTGCTGGATCGCGCCGCGCGACGTGCGTCCGGGGCATGATTTCCAAGCCGAGATTGTCGAAGCGCTCGAATCCGTTCGCTGCCTCATTCTTTTGTTGTCGGCCAAAGCCAATGAATCCGACCACGTCCACCGCGAAGTTCTGATCGCCGACAACGCCAAGACGCCCGTCTATCCGATCCGGATCGAGGACGTGCTGCCGTCCGGAGCGATGAAATATCAACTCGCGAACCGGCAATGGCTCGACTATTTCAACGACCGCAACCGTGTCATTGACTCGCTGGTTGGCCGTATCGCCAAACGTCGCACGGTGCTGCCGCCGAAGCCGGGCGCCGCCTCGCCCGACGCGCCGCCGCCGCTTGTAGCGCCCCCGTCGCAGACTGGAGGCGAAGCTGTCGCTGATGACGGCGTTCGCCGCTGGCTGCCGCCGGCATTAGATCCGAGCTACTTGCTCTTTCAGTACAAGGGCCGGGTTGGCCGCCGCTCCTACCTCTTCGGTTTGGTTCTCGCCCTCCTCCTCCCATTCGTACTCTTCATGTCGCTCGCTGCGATCTTATCGCCCATATACGGGGGGCGTAGTGACACCTTGAATTCGACGATGGCTAACGCTCTGAGCTTGGTGGGAATGGGTCTGATCCTGTTCGTCTTTCTCTATTGTTTTTTGTCTCTCGTCTCGAAGCGATTGCACGATTTCGGGCGCTCGGCCTGGTGGAGCGTGCTGTTGATCGCGGCGGCGCTCGGCGCCGTGCTGACCACAACCTATTTCAACATGACCTACAACGGGTTTAATCATGCGTTCGAGAGCGAAAGCCCCGCGCAAATGGCAGCGGTCTTATTTTCGGCGCTCGCCACCGCCGTTGGCCTCGCGTTTTTGGCCTGGTTGCTGTTTTGGCCCGGGCAATCGGCGGCGAATAAGTTCGGCCCGGCGCCATCGTTCAGCCGATCATGGCGTCCGTTCGACGCGCTCGCGCAACGGGCCTCGGCGCGCTCCGAGTTCGATGTGCCGTTCGTGATCCTCGCCGCTGAAGGCCGCATTGGCGCGAAGGGGCTGGCGACCGGCCTTGTCTTTCTGGCGTGGCTCTGCTGCGCGATCTGGTTCTTCAAGGTCGTCTACAACAAGGACTTTTCACCCTGGAATTTCGAGCCGATGTTCAATTCCACCTTCATGAGTGCAATCGGCGTCGTCGGCATGAGCTGTGCGGCGTTGTTCACGATGATCGCGCTCTCGTGCATCCTCACCAAGCGGCTGCACGATATAGGGCTCACGGCGTGGCTCCAGACGATAGTGTTCATCGGCATTTTTGTTGGCATTACCATCAACCTTTACGAAGGCCGCACCATCGAAGCGCTGGTGACAGTCGCGGCTTGGATCGGTCTTGTGTTCGCGGTGCTGTTCTTCATCCCCGGCGCCAAGGACTTCAACGCCTACGGGCCACCCCCTGGTTTCCGGGTCGAAGCGCTGCGTGAAAAAGGCTAGCCGAACAAGCCGCGCTTGCGCCGCTCGTAGGGGTCAACCAGCACGACCATGATGTTGTCCTGGCGCTTTACGCGGCGGCCCAACACCGTCTTGACCAGCGCTTTGGCTGCAACAGGCGCGCCAGCGGAGCGTTTGCGCAAGATCGCCTCCGCGATCTTTTTCTCGGGTAGCGATTCTACACCGTCACTGGCGAACACAAGCATGTCGCCAGCCTCCAATCGGAGCGGGTCCAAGCGCCTATCGGCGCGCGCGGAATCGAACAAAGTCGCGGACAGCGCCAGCGTCAGCACGTTCGATTGATTTCGCCTCGGGTCGGTTTCCGCTTCCTTGGCGGAGACGCGCCCGGCCTTCACATCAGCCTCAAGTTCGCCTGCGAGCGATTGATCGACATTGAGCCGTTCGATCTGCCCCTTCGCGCTGACGCGCCAAAGCGGCGAGTCGCCAACGCTCACCCAGCGCACCAAGGTCGCATCACCGTCGCGCTCGATCACGCCGGCGACCAAAGTTGTACCCATGTCGGCACTCGCGGGATCGGCGGCGGCAGCTGCCTTCACCGCCTCCGACGCCGCCTGCAATCCGCGCTCAAGCACTTCACTTGCTGGCGCGGCGCTGCATTGCTGCGTTTCGCGCATGAAAGCGTTGACCGCTGCCGTGCTTGCGACATCGCCTGCCGAGTGGCCGCCCATGCCGTCGCCTAACACAACAAGCAGGCGCTCCTCACTGCCGCCATGCGCCGGCAACGAGACCACATCCGCGGCGTCTTGCTGGCTCTTGCGGCTGCCGATCGACTCCGCTTTGCCGACCGATACCCAACCAGCGCTCATGCGCCGGCCGATTCCCAACTGAAGTCGGGGCCGCACAGAGGCAGAAAGCGCAATTCCGTGCCGCCAATCGTGATCGTCTCGCCAGGGCGCAATTCCTGCGGCTGAAGCACGACCGTATCGCCGACATAGGTGAGGTTTTGGCCGGACTCATTCTGAATGTAAAAAGCGCGGCGCTTGGGCTCAAACGTCACCACGCAATGCTTATCGCGGGTGATTTGCGGATCGCCGAAATCAAGTTTGATCCGGTTGCCGTCGCCGCGGCCAATGGTGTTTTGGCCAAGACCAAGGCGCACGCCCTTGCCTCGCCCTGGCCCCTTCGTGATGACCAGATACCCAACATCTGGATCGCTCATGAAATCGACCGGCGCTTTCGGCTTGCCGTCTTTATCGGTCGTCGAATCCGGCACGTAGCGCGTCTCACCGCCAACGCCGCCCGACCCCCCGCCGCCATCACGACGGGTTTCACCCGTCGCATTGAACGGCTTCCAATCTTCAATCCGCCGCGTCGGCTGGTCGGATCCATATTTCTTGTCAGCCATCGCCCTCACTCCTGCTCCAACTAGCCACGGCGCTGCGCGCGTCGCGCCAGATCCTCCACCGTAAACTCGCTATCGCCGAAACGCACGCGCTCGTCTTGCTGGACGTATTCCGCGCGGTCCAAACGTTGCCAGCCGCCGCGCGAAACCCAGGTGCCGCGCGTGGATTGTCGATCGACCAAAAAATAGCGCCGGTTACGACCGAGCACGAGTTCAGCATGGAAGCGCGACACCGACTCGTCGGACGCGACCACATCGCAATCACTGTGACGGCCAATCAGCAAAGTCTGCACATCGTTGGCGACATCGCCCTCGCCGCCGCCACGGATATCGAGCACCGTGCGCCCGAGCTCCAATTTCGCTGGCAGCGTAAGCGGACGCGGTTCAAACGGCTTCAGCTGCACACCCTCAAGTTTGGTTCCCGCCACCGAGCCCAGATCTTCTATCTCCAACCCGCCATCGCGCGCACGGATACGGAAGTGACGCCGTGACAGCGAGCCGCCATCGTCGGGACTAGTAACTTCCGAAATCGTCGGATCACGACCGAAGCTAACGCCCGTGCGGCGCTTCTTGATCGCGCCCGCGCCCACGGAAACCAGCAGCCGCGCCCCGCCAGTGTCAAACCCGCTAATGATGACGCCGCCACCGCGCGCTGATGGCTTTTCGGGTGCAGCTTTTCGATCAGCGCGGCGCGGCGCCGCCGCTGCCGCCGCCTGCTGCGGATCGGAGCGCTCCAGCCGCACGCGGGGCGCACGCCCGCGCAATGATGCTTCTTCCGCCTCGCGCAATGTCATCGCCGTGAACAGCAAAACGAGAAGCATGCCGACCACGAGCAGGCCCGCAATGATCACGTTTCTCAGCCATTCCGGGTCGATATCCACCTAGTCGCCCCGCGTCTTCAGGATACGAACGATGAATTCATTGGCGCCAATCGAGATTTTGTCTCCCTCATAGAGCCGCTTCACCAGGCCACGCTCTAAATCTTTGCCGTTCACGAACGTCTTGTTGGTCGAGCCAAGATCACTGACGTGCAGCGCTCCATCCAGCGCCTCGAACCGCGCATGACGACGCGAGACGTCGTCCTTGTCGATCACCACATCCGCCTCTTCGCGCGAACGGCCAATTACGACACCGCCTTTGGCAAGCTTCGCGCCAGATAGTTTCACGGTGGCGCCCGCCTCGCTCTCGAGCACACAATCGTTCCAGACAGGACCGCCCTTGCGTGCGTCAGCAAGATTCTTGTCCAGCTTGCGTGAGCGCAACCAGAGCCACACCGCCACACCAATCAGCACGAGAACGAGCGCGGCCACGCCGATCCCGATGCGAAGCGCCAATTGACGCTCGCGCTCGCGCTCGCCGCGTTCGGCCTGCGCCGCCTGCTCAACGAGCACGCGCTGCTCGGCTTGCGCTGCAAGCTCGGTGTCGATCTTGACCTGTAAGTCTGCGATCTCGGTCTGCAACTCGCGGCGTTGCCGCTCTGTGCGCGCCGCTGCGAGCCGTTGTTGAAGCTCGGCCACCTTATCGCGGAGTTCGCTGACCCCGCCATCGGCTGGCGTTTGGCATGTCGCCGAGCCGCGCTGCGCCGTCACATTAGCGGCCCGAAGTGTATTCGCGATTACAGAAGCTTGGATGATGCTCCCATCCGCCGTGACCAACGCGGCCAGTTCGCCACAGCCGTTAAACGCCGCGCCGCCGCCCACTGGCGCCGCGGATGAAAGACCGTAGACATTGTTTTCATTGATCAAAAGACTTGAGGCGCGATCCACCCCCGATCGCGTAGCGCTGATTACGTCAAGTGCCGTTTGAGCAGCTGAATCTGCATGAGCCAGCGGGGCGCTCGCCGCCCCGCCGCTATCGATGCGTATAATGGCTAGGCCTTGCACTACGCGCGCTGTTGCTTGGCCAGAATTAGCGCCGCGATGAATTGTGACAGCGCTATTGTCGGATATTGCGCCTGCGGGCGCGACAACGACGTCCGGGCCAACCGCAACGCCGGATACGAAAAAATCGCCGCTATTTGACTCTACACGCACGACCGCATCGGGATTTGCGACCGCAATCGGCGCATGCGCGACCGCGACAAGCGCAAGCACAACAGCAATCGCGCCAACACAAAACTGTCGCGTCATCGACATCCCCCCGCACGCCGAAAGCGCAATCTTGTCTTCTCTCTAAAAGCGAGTAAAGAATATTCTACCGTCTGCGTGATCGCCGCGACGAAATCGGGGGTGTCTTCATGTACAATATACGCTTTCGCCCACTTCGCGCGCGCCGCGCGTTGCTCAGCATCACGCTCGCGAGCTCAATGGCGCTCAGCGCCTGCGCGACCGATGGCTCGGCGAACCAATTCATCGGCGGGGCGCTTGGCGCCGTGACGGGCTACGCCGCCTGCCGCTTGAGTAGCGCAAACGACACACAATGCATCGCACTGGTTTTGGCTGGCGCAACCGCGGGCGTGCTCATCGCGCGCCAAATCGATGCGCGCGATCGCGCACGTCGCAACGCAGCAGTCGCGTCGTTCTTGAACGACGGGCAAAGCCGTGCGAGCTGGCAAAACCCAGAAACCAGCAATTCGGGTACGCTGCAATTGTTGGGCACCACGACGGACGCGCAAGGCCGCGAATGCCGTCAGATTAGCGAGCAATACGTCGCCGGCGGCACCACGGTGCCTGAGACGTACACGATGTGCCGCGGCGCCAACGGCCAGTGGCAAACGCAAACATGAACTTTCGCGCATTGAAGCGAATTGTTGCGGCGAGCTTCTTGCTCGCCGCAACTTTCTCCGCGCCTGCGACGGCCCAAGAGGCCCTACCAGTACTCAATGATGTGAATATCGAAGACGCAGTGCGCGCGCGCCTTGCGCAGGACCCCGGCGACTTCTTCCAAAACGGCACCGGCTTTTTCGTCGCTGGCGGCGAGCTTGTTGTCACGAGTGCGCACGTTATCGGCGGCTGCCGCGACATCAGAGTGATCGACGCCCAAGGCCAAGAATACGCCGCTGGCCTCTTGATCTGGGACGGCCGGCGGGACGTCGCCGTCCTGCGTATGGATCAACCCTACCGATATGGCGGCCTCAGTCTGCGCCGCCCAGACTTCAACCGTCGCGGCGAAGAACGCCCAGCGCCGCCCATCGTTCGTCCAATGGCCTTCGTGATGCGCTTCGGCCTCAATACACCCACTCGCGCCTCGCCCGTCTTCCTCGACGACAATCCAGAGCGCGTGTTGGTACGCGCGCATCCCGCGGGCTCGACGTACGAGATGCTGCGCTTCCGCAACGCGCAACTCGACCCTGGCTCATCGGGATCGCCTTTATTGAATGACGACGTTCAAGTGGTTGGACTCGTCACAGCGCTGGCGAACCGCATGACGCTCGGCACGCCGATGCGCGACATCGCCCGCGCCATGCAAGCGGCCGGCTACGATCCGTTCAATCAGTCCTATGTGCAGACTGTCCGCAACCCCACCGACTTCGTGGTGAAGCTGCGATGCAGGTAAGCAAGTTCGCCGCCACGCTGTGCGCACTGGGGGTTGTCGCCGCCTCGATAGCCAGCGCGGCGGTGGCGCCAAGCAACATTCCTCAAGCCTATTACACCGAGATCGAGCGCTATATCGAACAGCGCGCCAACACGATCCCACTGGGGTCGACGCAGCTCGACAGCGTCGACGGTGGTTCGCGCTATCTCGGTGAGCTCACAATGCGACGGGGTTATTCCGCAGCATCTGGCCCAGGCGTTGATTGCGGCGCTTGCACGGATCCGTGCCGTTCCTTCTCGCTCGCGCTAACGGTGGGCGGCGGCAATGGTCGGTTCACCGGTGAAGTCTGCCTGACCTCGTCAGGCTGGCGCGTACGCAACATCGCGCAACAGACTTGGGTGCGGCAAGTGGCGCCGGAGGCGCCGCCTCCGCCGCCCGTCCAAACACGAGTAACCTATGGCGGCCACGCCTTCACCGAGGCCACCGCCGAGGTTATCCGCATCAATCTGACCCGGCTCAATTATTTCAGCACGGCTACGCCAAGCACGAGCGAGGTCAGCGTCAGGCTTCAGGAATTCGTCGGCGACAATGGGGTTCAATTGAACTTTTCGGGCGATGCTCAGAGTCAAGCCGAGCAAGTCGTGAGGCTGGTCACCCGCACGAACGAGGCCGTAACGCGTTCAACTGCGCCAGCCGAAGATTGCGCCCCACCAACAGGTGAAACGCACACCTTCGTCATGTGCGGCCGCATCGGCGGCGGCCGTAGCCTGTTTCAGTAATAGAAGCTAACTTGCGCCGGCTCGCGCACCGCCCGCACCTCCACGACCGAGTCAGGCGCGATCGCCGGCAAGCCAACCGCCGTGTTTGAATCCACGAACGAGTAGACATTGCCATCGACACGCAGCCGGAACGGCGCATCGGCCGCAAAGCCGATCGATGCCCCCGCTTGCGGCGGCCGCTGAAACTGCACTGGCGTCCAGGCTTCGGCGCTCGCCTGCACGCTGCCGCGCCACTCCGGATCGTCCGGACCGAACGGATTGATGACAACAAACACCAGCGCGGCCAGCGCCACGACGGCCGTCACCACCCCCATCATCACGCCGAACATGGCGAGACGCTTTGGTTTCTTCTCCGGTTGGTCTTGGTCGCCCCAATTCAGCTCGCTGGATGGATAGCCGCCGGGCGCTTGACCATAACCGCCTGGCCCGGTGACGCCGCCAATCTGATTGCGCTGATCACCGCCAACGCCGATCTGGCCAGCATGCGAAAGCGGCGCGCTACCCGGAAATAATTGCGCTTGCCATGCCTTCACCGATTGCGGCCGGCGCGATGGCTCGATTGGATCCAGCGCCCAGTCGATCGCACGCGCGAAATCAAGCGGAATGCCCCAATCCACGCGACGCGGGTGTTGCGAGAGCGGCACCAACGTCGGTTGCCCGTCGACCGCCTGCACCGGCAGCTCGCCAGTCAGCGCGTAATAGAACGTTGTGGCCAAGCTGTAGATGTCGGTCCACGGCCCCACATTGCGCCCCTGGATTTGCTCCATCGGAGCAAATCCAGGCGTGTAGACAAGCGATTGATCAGCGCGCTCAGATGGCCGCGCACCGCCGAAATCGATCAGCACAGGCTCGCCATTACGCCGGATCATGATGTTGGCTGGCTTGATGTCGCGATGGACCAGCCCGCCCTCGTGGACGAGGCCAATCGCGTCAACGAGCCGGGTGGCGATCGGGATTAGATCGCGCGTCGTCATCGGACGCCGGCGTTGTTCGGTGTAGCGCATCAAATGCGCATCGAACGGCTCGCCCTCGATGTATTCCATCACGATATAGGCGGTCTCGAACGCCTGCCGCAGCATGAACACACGCGCGATGCCGGGATCGAAAAAACGCGCCAGCGCGCGTCCTTCTTCGGCGAACGAGGCGCGCAGCCGTTCAAAATCCTGCTCCTTGCCGTCCACCGCCCGCAGCCGCAGCCCATCACTGGCGCGTTCCGCCAAGCCTCGCGGAAAGAATTCCTTCACAACGCCGCGGTCGCCTTCGCGCACTTCATCGTTGATCGTTTTCAGCGCACGCACCTCGTACGTGATCCCGAACCCGCCCTGCCCAAGGACGCGCTCGATGACGAATTCATCGCCAAGCTCAGTGCCGCGAGGTAAAGCTGTCATGTCCCCAACTTCTCCGTCTCACGCCTGCCTGAGCGCCTGCGACAGCGCAAACAATGCGCCCGCCATTTCCGCATCGCGCTCGACGCCCAGCCCGCGCTCATACATTGATCCGAGATTCAGCGCCGCGTCCGGATCACCTTGCTCCACCGCGCGCTTGTACCATCGGCACGCTTCGGCGTCATTCTGCACGACACCGCGGCCTTTCCTATAAAGCCGCCCCAACAGGTTCAGCGCCGGGCCGTAATGTTGGCGCGACGCCATCTGCGCAAAACTGAGCGCGTTCGCGTCATTGACTGGCGTGCCAATGCCTGCGAGCGCCATTCGCGCTGCAGCGTATTGCGCGGGCGCGGAGCCCTGCCTCGCCGCTTTCTCGTACCAATTATACGCCATCGTATTGTCCGCCGGCACGCCCCAGCCGGCTTCGTACGCGCGGCCCAGATAATACATGGACGGTGCAAAATTACGGGCCGCCGCCGCCCGATAAAATTGGTGCATACGGGCAAAATCGCGTCCAACGCCGCGTTCCTTGCGATAGCAATTCGCCAACGCATGCATCGCCTCGGGCAAGCCATTGTCACCCTCTGAAGCCAAGCGATAGAGCCGCGCTGCCTGGGCTTCGTCCTTGGCAACGCCAAAGCCTTCCTCGTGCAAGCGGCCCAACACATGGAGCGCCTCACGATCGTTGCGGTCGGCGCGCGCGCGCACCTCGGCAACAAATTTCGCACGGTCAAATTTTTGTCGCGGCGCCGGCTCGGACGAAGGCGAACTCGCCGCTGGCGCCGCTGCCGCTGGCGCGCCGCCGCCAGATGCACGCACCCGCCCGCCCAGGAGTTCCACCAATCGCGCCACGCCTTTGCTGCGATCGGGGAATAGCCGCACCTGTTGCAGCTCGAACGTCAGCACATACAGCGAATTGTCCATCGCCAATTCAACGTCTTCAAGCAGAACCGGGATGATATCGCGGCCATGTTCGCTCGCGACCTTCGCCTCCCAGCGCACATTCTTGCTGTTGGCCGAGGCCTTCGACAAAAGCAGCACGAGCGCGTCTGACGCCTTCACTGCGCGCGCCAGCTGTTCAAGAAAATTGCCTTGACGCATCTGCGCGCCACCCGGCGCGAAGAAGGTTTGCACGCCCGCCGCCTCTAGCGCATCGCGCAATGCGCTCGCCTGCGGCTCGTCCGCGGACGCGTGGCTGATAAATGCACCGTATTTTTCGCCCACCGCCACACACTCCAGTCCGGCGGTATTTAAATATGCTAAAGCGCTCAGCGCGACTCCAAAATTTCTCAGATGGAGCGTGCGGCCGCATTGAACGGGCGTGCGCGCCAATCAGCACGCTGCCCGCATAGCAATCTATGGATAAAATGGCGCGCCCTAAGAGATTCGAACTCC
>SXGT01156282.1_pt1 | contig 23583 bp, 21 predicted proteins | sample 3176221 | NCBI WGS metagenome assembly SXGT01 (sample SAMN11356862, study PRJNA531348) | freshwater metagenome | isolation source: freshwater sample F1-120 | place: China: Fuxian Lake, Yuxi | collected 2017-12-25
AGATACGGATTGATCTACGCCGCCATGTCTCCGGGCAGAAAACCGAGCTTCACTCCCGCCTCGACGGCCGGACGGACGAGAACGATTCGCTTGACGACCCCCTGCCTGAGCATGTTGACTGCGACACCGACAGCAAGGTAGGTCTTCCCCGTGCCGGCCGGGCCGATGGCGAGCGTAACGCCGTTATCGCGCATCGCCTCAACATAGCGTGCTTGTCCGTCGGTGCGGGGGCGCACGGTGCGATTGTTGGCAAGTGCCGCGACCGGCGCTGGCACGGCAGCGTTCACCTCTCCGGTTTGCGCGGTCGCCAGGACCGTGCGGACGTTTTCGGCGCTCAGTGCTTGCTGACGCTGGAGTAATTGCCGGAGTTGCGTGAAAGCTCGCTCGGCCTGCTCAACGTGAGTCTGTTCGCCGTCGATCTGGATGGTGTCGCCGCGCGCGATGATGCGCACGCCTAGCGAGTCGCGTATGAGACGCAGGTGTTGGTCGCGATGGCCGAAGAGCTGGACTGCTTCATCGCGATCGTTGAGTGTCAAAGTCACGGAGGTCTCGGTCATGTAGGGAGCATCCCATTCAACCGCGGATCCTTGCGTGCGTGGAGCACACCTGGCCGCTAACTGCGAAGAACGACAAACCACAGATAACTCACGGGTGCCGCGTAAATAATTGCATCGACGACATCGAGTACGCCGCCGAAGCCGGGCATGACGGTCGAGGCGTCCTTGGTTTGGCAATCGCGCTTGAGCAGCGATTCGGCCAGGTCGCCCAGCATTCCTGCGAGCGCAACGGTCAATCCGAAGCCGATCTCCCATCGGTAATCCTTTTGCAGCACCGCGGCATCGGTTAGCCGATCGAGCGCGACCGCTGCCAATACGCCGGCAACGAGACCGCCGATCGCACCTTCCCACGTCTTCTTGGGGCTCAGGACCGGCGTCATTTTGTGCCTGCCGATCAAACGGCCGACGGCGTAGGCGCCTATATCACAGCATTTTGGCACAAACACCGCAAGGGCGAGCCGCACGCTGTTGGCCTGGTGACCATCGGGGAACCAGCGAATCTGGACAAAGAAGCAAGGCAGGAGGCCCAGATAGCCCAAGGCAAACCAGGTAAGCGCGATCCGCTCCACGGACCGACCAGGCTCCGCGAAAACCGTCATCTCATATATGAAGGCGAGCAGAAGGAATCCAGCCAGGATTCCACTCAGCACAGTCCAAAACGGCAGCTGCGGAGCTAAATAGTGGATCCACCAGTTCGATAGCGCAAGCACCGCCACGCCGAGATAGCAGACTCCCCTCTGCGGGACACGCAGCGGTCCGAGCAGGTTCACGAACTCATGACAGGCCGCCAGCGACGCAGTAAAAAGGAACAAGAACAGGAACGGGAAATACGGGGCCAAATGCTGATCGCCGACGAGCATGCCGACCGCGAGGCCGATGAGGATCGCACCCATCCACAGGCGAGTCGTGAGCATGGCATTGGTTCCGCATTTTCCGTGGCGCCGGTCGCGGTTGACACTTCGCGAGGCGCGTTGAGTATGCTACGCCGCAAGCGGCCAAACGAGCACAGAAACCGATCGTCGCGCACCAGTCATTTCAGCCCGCCGAAGCGGCGCTCGCGCCGCGCGAAATCTTGCAGCGCCTGACGCAACAATACCTCATCGAAATCAGGCCAGCATTTCTCGGTCACCCAGAGTTCCGCATACGAGACCTGCCACAGCAGAAAATTACTGATGCGCATCTCGCCGGCAGTCCGAATCAGCAGGTCAGGCTCCGGCATGCCGACGGTGTACAGAGAATTGGATATGGCTGGTTCGTCAATATCGGCTGGATCGATCTTGCCCAGGCGAACGTCATGGGCGACGGCCCGCACCGCATCAACAATCTCGGTGCGGCCGCTGTAATTGATGGCCAGGCACAGCGTCATGCCGGTGTTGGTCGCGCTGATGCGGATGTTCTCGTCCATCTCGGCTTGCACAAAATCGGGTAATCCTTCACGCCGGCCAATGACTTTGAAGCGGATATTCTGCTCCATAATCTCGGCTCGCTCTTTGATGAGATATTCCTTGAGCAAGGCCATCAGGAATTGGATTTCCTCGGCGGGGCGTTTCCAGTTTTCGGTGCTGAAGCAGTAAAGCGTAAGCTGTTCGATGCCGAGCCGGCAGCACGCTTCGATGGTGCTGCGGACGCTCTTGACGCCTTGCAGGTGCCCGTGGACGCGTTCCTTACCCCGTTCCTGTGCCCAGCGGCCGTTGCCGTCCATGATGATGGCGATATGCCGCGGCAACTTGGCGGGATCGAGGCCGGCGTCGGCCAGGCGTTTCAGGGTGTCAGCGGAGTGGTGCAACAATCAGTACCAGGCCAGGACGAGCGCAGCGAATCCTGGGAAACCGGGCTCAATGACCCCCGCGAACTGCTGCACTCCTCGCGAGGCCTGGCGGATCAGAAGCGGCTTCAAAACTCGTAGCCTAGGCGTCTCGCCTGTGCTACGACGCCGAGAAACGCAACACAGGCGAGACGCCTAGGCTACGAAAACGCGCTCCTGAAACAGCGTCTTAGCGCATCATGATCGTCTGATCCCGATCCGGGCCCACCGACACGATGCTCACCGGTAATTCTACCAGCTCGGCGATCCGTTCAACATAGCGCCGTGCATTGGCCGGCAGATCGCTCGGCTTTCGAGCGGAGGTAAGGTCGCTCTTCCAGCCCGGCAGGGTCTCGTAAACTGGCTTGCACCGCTCCAGCAGGAAGGCATCCCCCGCGAAGTGGTCAATCCGCTGGCCTTCCAGTTCGTAGGCCGTGCAAATCTTGATCTCGTCCAGTGTGCCAAGCACGTCAAGCAGCATGACCGCTACTTCATCCACGCCGCCCAGTGCTGCCGAGTAGCGGACGGCAACAAGATCCAGCCAGCCGCAGCGGCGCGGCCGGCCGGTGACCGTGCCGTACTCGCGGCCGATCCTGCGAATGGTTTCGCCCAGTCCGGCGGGGCCATCGTCAAGCTCGGTTGGAAACGGTCCGCGTCCGACGCGCGACGTATAGGCCTTGATGACGCCGATGATCCGCGTCAAATTCCGCGCGGGGACGCCCGATCCGCTCCAGATTCCCGTGGTTGAACTGCTGGAACTGGTGACATAGGGATAAGTCCCATGATCGACGTCGAGCAAGCTCCCTTGGGCTGCCTCAAACAAGAGATTCTTGCCCTGCTTGATCGCGCGATGCAGGAGATGCATGGTGTCCTGAATGTGCGGCTTCATCCCCTCAGCGTACCCGAGATACTCGTCGGTCAATACGTCGGCATCGAAGCGCTTGGCATTCGGCGAAAGCGCCTGGAGTATCAGATTCTTGCGTGGCACAATGGCGTGCAAGCGTGCGCGAAGGTGGTCGGGATAGAGCAGCTCGCCGACGCGAATGCCGCTGGAGCGGGAGACCTTGTCCTGATAGCACGGCCCGATGCCGCGGCCTGTCGTGCCGATCGCCGAACTGGCGCCTTGCTCGATTAGGCGTTCCTCCTCGGCATGATAAGGAAAGATCAGGTGAGCGTGATTGCTGACGACCAGATTGTCGCCGACGGCAATGTCGGCATCGCGAAGGTTCTTGACCTCCTCGAAAAAACGCACCGGGTTGACGACAACGCCATTGCCAATGACAGCCTGCATATGGGGGCTGAGAATACCAGTGGGCAAAAGGGAGAGTTTATACGTCTTGCCGTCGCGCACCACGGTATGCCCGGCATTGGCGCCGCCGTTATAGCGAACGACGACGTGGTGGTCAGCGGTCAAGATATCGACAATCTTGCCCTTGGCCTCGTCGCCCCATTGCAGGCCGACGACACAGGTACAGCCCATGCGAACCTCAGATTGGTGGTCATTAGTCAGTGGTCAATGGTCAGTGGTCATTTGTAAGCAAACGTGCCAATGAAGACAACGGAGCACGAACGACGAATCTTTCGGGTCGGCAGTATCGCACCCTATCCGCCCGGCAAGTTTCTTGCGTCAGTTGCGTAGAAGTGGGGGTGTCGGTGCATGAATGCACGAAACAGCGCAGCGGAACAGCACGCCGAGACTCTGCCGGCATGTTGGAACATTTGAGTTTGCCCGTCTTTTCTTGTATCATGCACGATAATCCATCGCGAGAACTCTCCGGGAGGCCGGTCCCATGAAACGCGCTTTTGCTCTTACTCTGCTTGCGGGCATTTCCTTTTGCTTCGTCGTCGGAATCGGCGCCGGCCAGGACGACAAGAAAGAGGAGAAGAAGGAACCGAAGGCGAAGGAAGTGGACATCTTCGGCAAGACCATCAGCGAGTGGATCAAAATCCTTCGCACCCACGAGAACCCGAAGTTCCGCCATGCGGCTCTGATTGCCCTGGAATCCAGCAATACCGCTCGCAGCTCCGGATTGCCGGCCATTCTCGATTGCATCGAAAAGGACAAGGACGTATTGGTGCGCGTGCGCGCAGTCAACATGCTCGGCCGCATCGGGCATGAGGTGAAGCCCGGACTCAAGTCGCTGGTGGGCGCCATGCAGGCCGACAAGTCGGAGCAAGTCCGCGAAGCAGCGGCGGCGGCGATTGCAGCGAATCCGGCCCTTTGCAAACAGGCGACCGACTACGTGGACGCTTTGGTCGGTGCGCTCAAGGACCCTCACCCTGGTACACGGATCGCCGTGGCCAGTGCCTTGCGAAACATGGGTGAAGAGGCCAAACCAGGCATCCCTGCACTGCTGGAAGCAGCCGCTAACCCGAAGGAGCATCAGCAGGTGCGTACCGCGGCGGTTCATGTTGTGAGCCGATACGGCAAGGCCAATGCAAAGACGATATCACTGCTGGTGGATTTGGCCATGAGCGCCGACAACGCCGCCGCACTGCGTGAAGCCGCCGTGGACGGACTGGGGCGCTCGGGGAGCGATGCCGCGGAGGTCAGTGCCGGGTTGAGCAAAACACTTGTGGATAAGAGCCTCGAACTGCGCAAGGCCTCCGCGACGGCCCTGGGCACGCTGGGCGTCAAGGCCAAGGCGGCCTGGCCGGCGATCAAGCCTCGCCTCTCCGAGGACGTTGAAGCTGATAGCAGCGTACGCAATCATCTGGTCCGCCTCACGGGCATCATCGCCAAGACCAACGACGAGGCCGTCCCGGTGTTGACAAACGTGGCGGTCAAAGACACGTCCACCGAAAACCGTATCGCCGCCATCCAGGAACTTGCTGAGCTGGGTGCTCGTGCCAAGAGTGCCGTGGAAGCGCTGACACGAATCGCGAGCGCCGACGCCCGCTTCGCTATTCGCGAGGCAGCCGAAAAGGCAGTAACGCAAATCAAGACGAGTCAGTGAACCAGCCAGCACAAGGCTTCCCAACGAGCCAACGGCTCACGCAGTGGCCTTTTGTCCACAGGTCGCCTGCCAGCGACTATTCTGGGATTTTTGTTCACATTTCCCCTGCCACTCGTCATAATGTCAATCGTCTTTCCCGATGCTTTGCCACTCCAAGGAGATAGCCATGCTGCGGCGATGTTGGGGGCTTGCGGTTTTCGGCTTTTTCACTTTCGCACTCGCGCCGGTCTGGGGCCAAACCCCCGCTTACAAGAAGGACGCCGTCAAGGCGCTCAGCAAGCGGATTGACGCTCACCTCGCGAAGACCTGGGAGAAGGCGAAGGTAACGCCCGCGCCAAAGGCGGATGACCACGTCTTCTTTCGCCGGCTCAATCTTGACCTCCTTGGCCATATCCCAGAACTGCGGGACCTTGTCGATTTCATCGAAGACGACGCTGCCGATAAGCGATGGGAATGGGTCGATCGCCTCCTCGAACGCACCGATCATCCGCGCCACTTCGCCAACGTCTGGCGTGGCATCATGCTCGGCTATCAGACCAATCAGCAGTTTCAGTTCTTGACGCCGCAGTTTGAAAACTGGATACGCGACAAGGTCAAGACCGACGTCGCGATGGACAAAATGGTTCTGCAACTCTTGACCAGTCAGCAAGGCCCGAACATGGGCTTCCAGGGGGGCAACCAGCAGGCGAGCCCGCAGCTATTCTTTCTTGCCAACGAAAATAAGGCCGAAAATCTGGCGGCGGCCACGTCGCGCGTGTTCCTGGGCGTGAAAATCGAATGCGCCCAGTGCCACGCCCACCCGTTTGCAAAATGGCAGAAGGACCAGTTCTGGGAATTCGCTGCTTTCTATTCGGCGCCGCCACAGGTCATCCGGAAAGGTGGCATCCAGCCCCTGCAGCCGAAGCAGGCTTATCAGCCAGGGCGTGAGATCCTGATTCCCGGCACCGACAAGGTTGTCAAGGCAAAGTTCCTGACCGGTCAAGAGCCGAAATGGGACCCCCTCGTCAACTCGCGGCAGACTTTGGCCAGCTGGGTCACGTCGCCTGAGAATCCGTACTTCGCCAGGGCCATGGCCGACCACTTGTGGTCGTACCTGATGGGCGTCAGCATTCTGGAGCCGATCCTGGAACCGAGCGACGACATCCCGATGACGCATCCGGATTTGCTGAACGACCTGGCCAAGGCCCTGGTTGATAACAATTTCGACGCCAAGTTCCTGATCCGTGCCATTGTGCATACGGATGCCTATCAGCGCTCGTCCGGCGGCGCCAAGCTGGCGGATAAGGAGGATTACCACCTGTTCGTCCGCATGCCGATCCGAGCATTGTCGCCTGAGCAGCTGTACGACAGCGTCGAAATCGCGACCTCCAGCGGCGAAAAACCTCCCGAGTCTCCTGTGAACCCGAACCAGTTTTTCAATCCAAATCAGCTGCAAACGCCGCGGGCCCAGTTTCTGACCAAGTTCCAGAATCAGGACCGCAAGTATGAACCCCAGACCTCGATTTTGCAGGCCCTGTTCATGATGAATGGCAAATTCCTGGCGGAGCGAACGAAGCAGGAGAACAACAAGGACCTGATCACGCTCTCGAACCCGACCTACCGCGACGGGCATCAGGGCCGCCTGAAATCGATGTATCGTCTGGTGCTGTCGCGCACGCCGCGGCAGAATGAACTGGATCGACTGGTGCCGTACCTCGAAAAAGGGGGCGCGACTGCCAACCTGGGTCAGGCCGTCTCGGATGTGTACTGGGCTCTGCTCAATAGCTCGGAGTTCATGCACAACCATTGATCGAACGATTCGTTGAGCGCTCGCGCGACGATTGCGGGCGCTCAACGAAGAACGCGGTTAGTGCTCATGCACGAAGACACTTCTGTCTTTGCCGAAGATCTGCTGCAGGTTTTCCGGCCGATTGATCTCGGTCGGCGTTCCCTGGCAGTGAATTTGGCCGTCCTTCAAGCACAGGATGTGATGGGCGTGCTTGCTCACCATCGACACGTCGTGTGAGACCAGGAGAATCGTGGTGCCTCGCTCGCGGTTCAGTCGGCAAATCAAGTCGTAGAACTTTTCCTGATCCTGAAAATCGATGCCGGCGGCAGGTTCGTCGAGGAGCAAAAGCTCTGGCTCCGGCTGCATCGCCAGGGCGAGCAGAACCCGTTGCTGCTCGCCGCCGGAGATTTTTTCGAGGGGCCGGTCGAGCAGTGCCTGCGGGGCGCCGACCTCGGCGAACATGGCCGACATCTGCTTGGCCAGTCCGGCGCCGAAGCCAAAGAAGATCGGTCGCCGCTGCATGGATACGCCAAGCAGGTCGCGTACCGTGATCGGCATGTTCGCCTCGAGGCGCAATTTCTGCGGCACATAGCCGACATGGCGAGGATTGGGCCTGTTGTGATCATGCCCGCAATGAAAGCGGATCTCGCCCGAGTACGGAATTTCTTTGAGGAGCGCACGCAGCAGAGTTGTCTTGCCTGAACCGTTGAGGCCCAGGACGGCGGTGATCTGTCCACGGCCGATCTCACACGCCAGGCCGCGCAGGACCTCATTGTCACCCAGTCTCACGCGCAGATCGCGGACGGTCACGAGCGGAACTGTCATTTCAGTGCCTTGGCCAGCGTGTCGATATTCTTACGCATGAGTTTCAGGTAGTGAGTCGGATCGGGGTTGTGTTTTCCCGCAGCCACTTCGGCGGTTTCCAGCGGATCGAGCGTCACAATCGCAACTTCGAGTTTGTCGCGGGTGCGAAGCGTGTCGCGCAGCGCTTCGGCCTGAGCCTGGGAGTATTGAGGCTCCACAGCAATCACCGACACGTTCTTTTCTTTGCACTCCTTGACCAGTCTTGCCCGCGTCGCCGGATCGGGGTCGAGGCCAGGAATCCTTTGGATGGACCCGACGATTTCCAGATTGAATGCATCGGCGAAATAGCCGAAGGATTCATGCATGGTAACCATGTGCACGTGCTTCCCTTCAAAGGCAGCCTCGCCATGGACTTTGAGCTTTTCCAATTCCTTGACAAATTCATTCGCCCGGCTCTCGTAGTTCTTCGCATGCGCCGGGTCGATTGCCGAAAGCTTGGCGGCGATGATGCGCGTCATGGCGATCGCCTGCTTGGGCCCGAGCCAAAGGTGCGGATCCCACTCGCCGTGCGAATGGCCGTGGTCGTCCTTGGCGTGCTTGTGGTCGTGCCCCTTGCCGTCTTTGCCATGGTCGTGTCCGTGCGCCTGTTCACCCTTCACGAGCAGTTTTTTGTAGGCCTTGTCGCTCAAGAAAACGCTTCCGATGTTGAGCGTGGCTAGGGCCCCATTTCTCTGACGGCTTATCATTCGATCCGCAAAATCATCGTCGAGCGTCAGGCCGTTGTAAATGAAGAGGTCGGCGTGGTTGATCTTGTGCATGTCGTTGAAGCCATGCTCATAACCATGGGGACCTCGAGTTGTGAGCATGCACAAAACGTAGGCGTCGTCGCCGGCGACAGCGTGCGTGATTGCGTACAGCGGTGGAAAGGAGACCAGGATTCTTTTCTGACCCGATTTGGCCTCTTCCCAAAAGTTGGGAGGCTTTGTACATCCTGACACACTGAAAGCAATAATCGCAAGTAACAGCGGCGTAAGAAGATATGAACGACGCATGTCACGGCCCCAAAAAGGAAATACTTTGTTATACCATGCCATCTTAATACCCGTCATCCAGGCTGACAAGGCCGTCTTGCAGCCCTCCCTGGCAATAGGAGCGGAGGTTGCGGAGGAAACGCTTGGCCGGCTGATTCGAGTTGTTCACCGTCTCGCCGCTGTAATGCGGGCTAACGACCACATTCGGCATCGTCCACAAGGGATTTTCCTTGGGCAACGGCTCGACCGTAAAGACATCGAGTCCGGCTCCGCCCAAATGCCCGCTACGCAAAACCTCGATCAGTGCTTTCTCTTGCACGACCGGGCCGCGCGACACATTGACCAAGATCGCGCGCGGTCGGCACGCCTGCAATGCCTCTGCACCGACCATCCCTTCGGTGCTCGCTGTGAGCGGCGCAGCAATGGCGATGTGATCGGCCGCGGCAAACATTGCCGGGAGTTCAGTGCTTGGATAGAGCTGGTCGGCCACGGGGCACGCCGTCGTGGTGCGGCGGCAGCCAATGATGCGCATGCCGAATGCCTTCGCGAGCCGTGCGATATTGCAGCCAATGTCGCCGAGGCCCACGATGGCGAGCGTCTTGCCGTGGATGTCGCGCATGGTATTGGCCACGGTGCGGTCCCAATCGCTCCTGGCCTGGTTGCGTTGCGCGACTTGCAGATTGCGATTGACGATGAGCAGCATGGCGAGCGCATGCTCGGCAATGGTCGGGCCGTACAGGCCGCTCAAGTTGGTTACCTGAATGTTCATTGACTTGCCGACTCCGCATAGTGCCGCCGGCACGCCTGCGGAGGCGAGTTGAATCCAGCGCAGGTTCTTCGCTGCTGGGAGTCGCTTTAAATCGGGCAGGCCATAGGCGATGTCGGCGCGTTCGAGGCCATCGGCATCGAGGAATTCGATAGCGGGGAATTCGTTCCGCCAGAGTGCCAGCTCCCCTTCGGGGAGCCAGTGGTTGATCGTCACCGTGTGTTTTGACATGTTGTTTTGCTTTCAGTTCGGCGTTTGAACGTTCAAGCGTTCGGCCAAGGTCGTCAATTGCTTCCATGTGCCGTCGTCGAGCGGGATTCCAGCCTGGCGGCGCTGGGCACAGGTGCGCCGCTCCGGTTCGCCCGGAACCATGATTTCCGGTGCTCCCTCAGCCTTTGGGCATGTCTTGACATTGCCCGTCAGTCCACTGACCTCGCGGAGAAAATGCTCGGCCCCGGCGAACTGGGCTATGTCGAGAACCAAAAAAAACACGGCATTGCCGGACATGTTGGGCAATCCCGGTGTGCTGCACGGGGCACCGGAAAAGCCGCCGACGAGCATGTCAAGCACTAGCCCGATCCCAAAGCCCTTGTAGGCCTGCGATCCGCCGAGCGGCAAGATGGACCCGCGCGGCTCCTTGTAGAGCACGCTCGGATCGGTGGTCGGCTTGCCGTCCCGATCGAGCAGCCAGCCATCGGGAACTTGCTGTCCTTTATTGAAGGCAACGCGCACCTTCCCCTCGGCGACCACGCTGGTACCAATGTCGAGGACCACTGGATCGCTCTTGGTCGGAACCCCGACGCACAGCGGATTGGTGCCGATGCGCGGCTCCTTGCCGCCTGGCGGGGCAACGCCGCGGCCGAAACCATGGTTGTTGACGGTGGCCAGGAACGCCATATTGCGTGCCGCCGCGGCTTCCGCGTATTCGCCCAGTCGGCCGATGTGTCCGCAATTCTTGAGAGTGCCGGCAGCGAGCCCCAGCCCTTCGGCGCGTGGGATGAGCCGATCGAGCAAGCGGTGTGCCTGCACCTGTCCGAGTCCCCAGCCGCCATCCACGACGAGGACCGCCGCCGTCTGCTTGACGATCGTGAACGGCGCTCCCGGCTTGAGCCTACCGTCCTTGATCGCTTCAGCATATTGAATGACGCGAATCATGCCGTGTGAATCATGCCCGCACAGATTTGCGAGCACCAGGCTTTCCGCCACGCGCGCCGCCTCGTCGGCAGGCACGCCGCCGGCCAAAAAGAGCGATTTTGCAAAAGCCGTCAGTTTCTCAGCGTTGAAGGTTGGCACGTAAGTTCGCCCTTGGTAAGAATTCTCGGTAAGGTAGTCTGCATGCGAAACGTGATGACTACACTATGGCGGCTGCAATCCATCGGGGAGGCATGAAAGTGTCGTTTCAGGTTTCGACGGAATCGCGCTGCAACTCCTTTGGCGTGAATGAACAGATCAACGTGCTGTCCGATGCCGCGAATCGGCTCGAAGTCTGGCCGGCGCTGGGCTTCAACGCCATCGGCTGGCGGGTCGGCGGCCGGGAGTTGCTCTATCGTAGTCCGCAGCTCTTCACCGAGAACCGGCCGACGCGCAGCGGGTTCCCGATTCTGTTCCCCTTTCCCAATCGCATAGCTGCCGGGCGCTACACATGGGCCGGCAAGGCGTACGAATTGCCCATCGGCGATCCAGCCAACAAGAATGCGATTCACGGCTTTGTCGTGCAGCGTCCCTGGCGTGTGATTGACCAGGGCGCGAGTGCCGGGTCCGCGTGGATCACGGGAGAATTCCAGGGGTCAATTGACGCGCCCGAGACGCTTGCACAGTGGCCAGCCGACTATCGATTGCGCCTGACCTATCGGCTGCTCGACCACGTGCTGCGTGTGGAAGCCGTTGCCGACAATCCGGGCGCCACCCCGCTGCCCTGCGGCCTCGGCTATCATCCGTACTTTTCGCTCGCAGGGTTCGGCGGCGCGCAAGCCATCGTCACGGTTGCCGCCAGTAAATTCTGGGAACTGCGTGAAAACCTGCCGACCGGTAAACTTCTCGATGTCGATGACGCGCGCGACCTGCGGCACGGCCAATATTTCGCCGGTCTGGCGCTCGATGACGTGATGACGGGCTTGTACAACTTCGCGTTCGATCCTCAGGAGCAATTGGGTCTTATCGGCGTGGTTCAGCACCCCGCCGGTGAGCGGATGCTGACGTTGTGGACGTCGGACAGTTTCCGCGAACTCGTGATGTTCACGCCGCCGCACCGTGAAGCCATCTGCCTGGAACCATACACGTGTACCACCGACGCGATGAACCTGACGTCACGCGGGATCGATGCCGGCTTACGTACTCTGGCGCCAGGCGAACGCTGGGAGACCGTCGTGGAAGCGCACCTGGCCTGATCGACACACTCTTCGGAGCCGCCGCCGTACGCTGCACCCCTACCTATGCGAAAATCCAAGAAAAAAACGAAGTCGATCGCTGAGTTACTGCATCTTGTCTTGAGTAAGGTGCGCATGCCGCTCGGCATCATTCTTGGCTCGCCGACGGAGGTTGCCGAACTGGTGTCGCTTGTGCCTCACGGCGACATCACCTGCTATCAGATGGACCTCTTCCAGGCGGATCGCCTCAGGGATCAACTGAGTCAAAAAAGCCAAGTGGCTTCGGTGGCAGTCCACCCCGACCTGTGGGACCTCCCGGGAGATTTCCAGACGCTCATATACCCGGTCGCCTACGGCGGCGAACGGGCGCTCAAGCTCGATATGCTGGAGCAGGCGTTTCATGTCCTGAAGCCGCAGGGGACGCTGATTGTTCTGTCGCCTTATGAGAAGGACGATTTCTTCCCGGTCACACTCAAGAAGATCTTCGGGCGGACCCACGCGCCGATGGAGGGGGACAACCAGACCTTTTGGTGCCAGCGCAGCGGCGAACGGCCGCGCCGCCGGCATGAGATGACCTATCACGTGCGCGTCGACGAGGGAACATCGTATTCCTTCACATCGCGTCCCGGTGTTTTCGGCTACGGCTTCTATGACGAAGGTGCCCGCGCCCTGGTGGAAGCGACCGAGTTTGCCGAGGGACAGCGCGTGCTGGATCTGGGTTGCGGCGTCGGCACCAACGGGATTCTTGCAGCACGCCGGGTGGGATCGAAAGGATCGGTTGTCTTTGTCGACAGCAACGTCCGCGCCATCGCCATGGCGGAACTCAATGCCAAGGCCATTGGGGCGCCGAACTACCAGGCGATTGCCACGCATACGCTGAGCGAATTGACAAACGGTTCATTTGATGCAGTGCTCGCCAATCCCCCCTACTATGCACAGGGCACGATTATTCGCTTCTTCATCGAGCGGAGCCGCGCCTTGTTGCGATCGGGCGGCGTGCTGAATCTGGTCACCAAGCAGATCGATTCGACCTTCGCAACCATACAGGAGTTCTTTCCGGAACCGGAGCTGTTCGAAAATCGCGGCTACGTCGTTTTTCGAGCCGTGAAGCCTTGAGTACGCCTTGCTTGCTCCTTGTGGCACCCCCTTTGCTAGGAAGTGCAATCCATGCTGACTGCCGACGAGTTGATTCGGTTTCTCCACCTTCAACCGCACCCGAAGGAAGGGGGCTACTTTCGTGAGACTTACCGGTCTGCGGAAGCCGTTCCGCCGTCGGCGCTGCCAGCTCGCTATGTCGGCCCGCGCACAACGAGCACGGCGATTTATTACCTACTAACGCCCACAACGTACTCGGCATTGCATCGTCTGCAATCGGATGAGGTTTTTCATTTCTACCTCGGCTCTCCCGTTCGCATGCTGCAACTTTACCCTGATGGCAGCAGCCAAACAATCGTGCTCGGACCTGATGTCTTGGCCGGGCAACATTTGCAAGTCGTCGTACCGCACGGCGTGTGGCAAGGCAGCCTCCTCGAACCGGGCGGCACGTTTGCGCTGCTCGGCTGTACCGTTGCGCCGGGGTTCGAGTATGTCGATTACGAGGCGGGAAATCGGCAAGCATTGGTCACGCAGTTTTCGTCCGCTGCGGAGCTGATTTGCCGCTTGACGCCGTCCTAAAATAACTTGTAACTCCTGGTACGGACATCCCTCTCATCAACGGAAGGACAGACCCATGACCCACGGCCCCGAACACCACAGTGAGCACGCCGAGCATGCCGCGCACGCTTCGCACGACGACTTCAACAAACGTGTAACCATGTCGATCGCCATCGTCGCTGCCGTGCTCGCCTGTGTGACCATGCTGGGACATAACGCCCACAATGGCACTTTGCTCCTACAAGGGGAAGCGATTCGCCTGCAAGGCGTGGCCCTGCAATTGCAAAGCGATGCCTTGCGCCTGCAAAGCGACGCACTGCAGCTCCAGACGATCGGCAGCATGTTGCGGACCGAGGCTGCCAACAAATGGGCGTACTACCAGTCCAAGAACCTTTTTCACCTGGAGTCGAAGATCACCATCGATTTGCTGAAGGTGTTGGCCACCTCCGAAAAGAGCCAGGACGAGCTAAAGAAAATCCGCGGCATCTATCAGGGGAACGTAGAAAAATACGACAAAAAACTGCCCGAAATCGAGAAGGAGGCCCGTGCGATCGATGCCAAGGCCGATGCGTCGATGGACCAGTCGCAAGCCAAAATGAAGGAAGCACGCGCGAAGATGGAGGAGGCGAGCGCCAAGATGGTCGACTCGCAAAAGAAGAACGACGAAAGCCACGTCGTTCACGCCAAAGGCAATCGCTTCGACTACGGCGAACTCGGCCTGCAATTCGGCGTGGTTCTGTGCTCGCTCGCCATCTTGACCAAGGGGCGCGGGTTCTGGTTTGCCGGCCTTATCAGTGCAGTTCTTGGTGCGCTCGTCGCGTTGACGGGGTTGCTAGGGTTGTTTATGTCGCATCATTGACGCGAATGGAATGGCTGTGTTTGCAGGCTCCCGCGAGTATTCCGGGTGATAGAATGTATGCGGGCGATCATAGCCATTGGGTGTGGGAGGGATGTAAAATGAACGTCGTAAAAATCGTGATCTGGAAGGAGGACGGGGCCTGGCTTGGGTACCTGCAAGATTATCCAGATTACTGGTCACAGGGACGAACCCTAAAAGACTTGAAAGATCATCTGCGGGATCTTTACCTGGATATCACTAGCGGCGAGATTCCCGGCATTCGCAAGGTCGAGGAACTGGTGATTTCGTGAAGCGAGTTGACCTGATCAAAGCTATCAAATCGCTCGGATGCGTCATTGTGCGGCAAAAGGGCAAACACGACTGGTACCACAATCCTACCACGAGTGCCTCTCAGCCCGTGCCGCGTCATCGCGAAATCAAGGAACCGTTGGCCAATGGCATAATCAAAAAACTCAGTAACTAGACCAATCCGAGTCCGGGGCACGCGTCTCGCCGACGGGCGATTTGGGGGCGGAACCGGGCAATAGCAACCGCATCATCGTAGAAAATGGCACAATCCCCGACCGAGCTTTCGAAACGGCGAAGATCCCCTCGCTGGCCGATTGCAGATCATCCACCGCATAGAACGCGCCCGGGTGGTGGGTCTCGATCAGGCCAAGAACCTCAGCCAAATGTCTCCGTTTGATCACGCTCATCACGATTTGTACTTGCCCCGTGGCACCCATCGCGTCGACGCAGGTCACGCCGAAGTCCGCGGCTCGCAGTTGTTCGATAAGAGCCGAGGCGTCGCGATGGGTGATGAGGCGCACCATGGCCCAGCCGAGGGCAAGCTGTTTCTCGATCAAAATACCAAAGTAGTTTCCGAGCGTGAATCCAAGGGCAAAAGCGACGAAGCACATCCATTCGCTCAGGTTTTGCATGACCTGGCATATGGCAAAAAGCCAGATGAGCACCTCGAAAAACCCAAGAGCCGGCGCAAGGTACCTGTGCCCACGGGCAACGAAGATGATGCGCAGGGTGCTCAGCGTCACCACGCACATCTCGGCGATGAAAATCAACGACGGAGTCAAGAAATCAGCCGGCACCACGGCACGTGGCCTCCCTACCTTACCTGCATGACCGTCTTCAGTGAGGGGAGGAAAATAGCGTCCCCCGTCGCTGCTGTCAACGCAAGTCTGGCCAGACCGAGGGACGGTGCCGACTGGGAAAAAGGCTTCTATTTTACTGTGAAAATGTAGTCGTCGGCCTTTTTCACTTTTCCCGGCTCGAAATGAGCCCACTCGATGAAGTTGTCCAGGCAAGGTGGGCAACAGAATTCGTACCGCTGCCCCTGAACGATCCAGGCACATTCCTTTTGGGCCTTCTGGTCGGTCACCGGGCAGATCCGGTCGCCCGGTTGCAGGTCCTTGCCGTGCAGCCACCGGATGCCCTTGAGTTTCTCTGTCGGTGTCGTGGCGCCGTTGGCCTTGACGTCGGCCATGGTGTAGATGCCGCCGGGTTTGAGATAAAGTGCGGATGCCTTGGGTGCGGTGTAAGTGACATCACCGACATACCGCTTGCCGTCCACTTTACCGCTGATGGCCAGCTTCAGGTCCGTGGGCTTTGCGAACAGGTCGTGATTGCCGACGAATGCGATCCCTTTGTCATTGCTGAGCTTGGCATCGTGGGTGAGATCGACCTGTCCCTTGTCCTTGGGCTCAAGGAAGGTGATCTGTACCTTGGTGATCTTGGCCACATCAATCTTGGGAGCCGCCTTGGCCTTGTCGTCGAGCACGTAGACGACCACTTGTTTGGCGGGGTGGTTGAAAGTGAGCTCGACATGGTAGGTATCTTCCCATTCACCGACTGGGCCGCCGTGCGGGCCGGTCTCACCGTGATCGTGATCCGTCTTGGCGTCTTTCTTTGGCGCCGTTTTGGGGGCCGTGTCCCTACCGCCGTCCTTGGCGTCTCGGCACCCGGATGGAATCATCACACCAGCGACGACCACAAAGGCGAGGAACGCGAAAAATCGAAGGGACCGGATCATGGGATACTCCTTGGTCAAATGGTGAAGGATAGATTACCCTCGCAGGGCGGCACAAGTCAAGACGGTGCCCCCGTGACCGACGCGGGTTCTTCATAGTTCAGTTCGTCGTCATGATTGATTGCTCGGACCAGTTTCTCGGCATCGCGGCCGCTGAAACGCCAAAAGAGGCCGGGATGAATCAGGAATTCACACAGCGTAGAGGTAATCAGCCCGCCGAGAATGACGGTAGCGACCGGGTAAAGGATCTCGCGTCCCGGCTCCATGCCGCCGTAGACGAGCGGGATCAGTCCAATCCCGGCGGTGAGCGCGGTCATCAGCACTGGCGACAGGCGTTCGAGGCTGCCTCGCAGAATCATTTTTTCGGAAAAGGCTTCCCCCTCGTGCTTCATGAGGTGGAAATAATGCGTGACGAGGAGAATGCCGTTGCGCGCCGCAATGCCGCCCAGGGAAATAAAACCGACCATGCTGGCAACGGTCAGCGTTTGCTGGGTCAAGATCAGGGCGATGACGCCGCCGATAAATGCTGTCGGCAAGGCGTTGAGTATCTGCAAAACAATTCGCGTGGACGGGAAGAGCATGTACAGAACGACAAACATGCCCACCACGGAAATCACCGAGAGCATGCTGATGAGCCGGGTAGCCGCCGCCTGATTTTCAAACTGCCCGCCATACTCGATCGTGTATCCGGGGGGGAGCGTCACGTTGTCGCGAATGTTCGACTGGATGTCGCCAACGACGCCGGCCAGGTCGCGGCCGAGGGCATTGCAACGAATGACAATGCGTCGGCGTGCATTCTCGCGATTGATCTCGTTGGCGCCGATACCGTCGTTGAAGGTCGCCAGCTCTTTCAATGCCACCGTGCCGCGGCGGTCGGGAAGTTCAAGTCGCAAGTTGCCGAGGTTCGCGTAGTCGGTGCGAAAGCGGTCTTCGAGCCGAACGATGACGTCGAAACGCTTCTGCCCGTCGATGACTTGCGCCACTTCTTCCCCCTTGAGGGCCGTGCTGATAAAGTCGGCGACGTAGAAACGATCCACGCCATGGAAGGCAAGCTTGTCGGCACGGAGCTTGATGTGCATTTCGTCAACGAGGTCTTGGGCCTCAATCACGGGCGGACTGATGCCGGGCACGTCCTTGATGCTCTTCTGTATCTTCTCCGCCGACCGACGCAGGACGTCGAGATCATCGCCGTACACCTTCACGGCAATCTGCGCCTTCACGCCGAAGAGCATATGGCCGATGAGATGCTGCAACGGTTGCTCGGCCTCAATATCCACGCCCGCGGGCAATTCTTCTTTCAAGTCCGCCAAGAGTTGCTTGAGGACCTCCTCGCGGGAACGGCCCAAATCGGGATTGATCGTGAGGATGTACTCGGTCATGTTGACCGGATCGGCCTCCTCATCGTTTTCAGCACGGCCGGGGCGACGGGAGAATTGAAGAATCTCGCCAAGCTTGTTCTTCTTGCTCTTTTGCATCGAGCGAAACTTCGCGTCCACGATGCCGGCAACTTGATTGGAAGCATCGAGCGACGAGCCAGCCGGTAGCACGAAATTGACTTGCACGCTCCCCTCGTCAAACGCCGGGAGAAAATCGGCGCCGATCTGCGTCAACAGCCAGGCCCATATCGCCACGAGAATCCACGTGGCAACGAGCAACGTGCCGGCAGCCGACATGCTGAACCGAATCAAGTACGTGGCCCACCACTTGAGCAGGCGCAGCAACGGGCTGTCTTCATGTCGGTGCGTCGCCCGCGCTTGCGGCAGAAGGTAATATGCCAGCACCGGCGTCACCGTCAGCGACACGAGCAGCGACGCCAGAATCGAGACGATGTAGGACACACCCAGAGGCGCAAACAGGCGCCCCTCCATGCCCGAAAGCGCGAACAGTGGAATGAAGACGAGGATCACCATGGCCGTGCCGAAGACAATCGCGCCGCGGACCTCGACGCTGGCGTCATAGATAACCCGGATCGGGGCACGCGGCTTATCAAGGAGATTGTTCTCGCGCAGCCGGCGGACGATGTTCTCGACGTCGACCACGGCGTCATCCACGAGTTCCCCGAGCGCCACGGCGATGCCCCCCAACGTCATCACATTGATTGACAACTGGGTTCCGGTCAGCCACCCGGTCAGCTTGAATACCATGCCCGTGACGACAAGCGACAACGGAATCGCAATCAACGAAATAAATGTGGTCCGAAAGTTGAGCAAGAACAGGAACAGCACCACGAGGACCAGCAAGGCCCCCAGCGTCAATGCCTCGCCGACGTTGTAGATGGCGCGATCGATAAAGCCTTTCATTTGAAAAATCTCCGGGTTGATCACGACATCAGCCGGCAGAGACTCCTCGATCTCACGCATGGTGGCGACAACCTCGGACGTCAACGACCGCGTATCATTGTGAGGCTGCTTGCGAACACTCATCAAAATACCTGGATGCCCATTGACGCTACTGTCGCCGCGTTTGAGCTGCGGCCCTTCAATCACGCGGGCCACTTCCTTCACCAGGAGATTGCGATTTGGCGTTGTCTTGACGACGATCTGTTCAAGGTCGCGCACGACGGCCTGCCGCTCCGGCCCGAGGCGAGCGAAGATGCGGATCGGTTTTTCCTTGTCCCCCTGGACCGCATAGCCGCCGCTGGCGTTGAGGTTGTTCTTCTTGAGCGCCTCTTCGACCTGAAGCAAGGTGACGTCGTAGCGCGTCAAGGCTAGCGGATCGACAAGGACCTGGTACTGCTTGCGGCCGCCGCCAATGACCACGGCTTGAGCGATCCCCTTGATCTTGAGCACCTGTGGCCGGATCACCCAGTCCACGGTGGTACGTAGATCGAGATCGCGCTGTGTCGCCGGAGCGAAAACGGTGGTATGGATCGATCGGCCGACAGTAATACTGAGGCGACGTTCGCGGGCGCGAAGATTGGCTTGACTCGATTTCAGCCGCGTATCGGACGCGTGAAAAACGCCTGGCTTAGTGGCGTCCGCCTTGAACACGATCGGGATTTCCGTGTTTGGTCCCGGCTGCGCCGAATTCGGCGACCCAGTGGAAAGGACCATCGGCAGCGTGGCGGCGTCGGTTTTGAGAGGCCGCCAGTCATGCGGATCGTTCAGGCGGCGTCCCAGGTCATCGCGTGGGTCCCAGAGAGCCAGGGTCATGCGGCCATCTGCCTCTTCGTGAATCAGCTCTGCCATGAATTTGGTCTTGCCGACCTGCGCGAGCTCGCCGCCTCCGGGCCCGTCCTGCCGTGCGATGCCGACGAGCATGATTTGGCCCATGAGAGAGCTGACAGGCCCAAGTTGCGGGCGAATATTGGGTGGAAAAGTTCCTTCCAGGGATGCCAGGCGCTCCTGCACGATCTGTCGGGCCGTAAAGATCGACACGCCCCAATCAAACTCGACATTGACAATGGACTGCCCAATAGTCGATTGGCTGCGCACGGCCTGTACACCAGTCGCGCCGAGCACCGCCGACTCGATGGGAAAGCTTATCAACGTCTCGATGTCTTCAGGAGCCAGCTGGGGCGCCTCCGTGAGAATCACCACCCGTGGACGATCCAGATCGGGAAAGACATCGATCGGCAGCCGCGCGGTGACGTAGCCGCCGTACACCAGGGCCGCCAGGCTAAGAAATATCACCAGCATGCGATACTGAAGGGCCAGGCGAATGACAGCGTTGAGCATGAGAAGCACCCAAACCAAGTTTTCGCCGCGAATCGGGTCGCGGCAAAACGGAATCAATGATGATGATCGTGCCCGCCGCCGGTTGACGCCTGTCCGGCCTTCAGGGCTCGGTTCAGGGCGGCGGCCGCATTCTTCGCAACCGCATCGCCCGGAATGATGCTGCCGTCGCTTTCGATTGCCACAGTGTCGGCGTCTTCCGCCACGATGTGCACGGCCCGGCGCTCAAAGGAATCGCCGCTCTGACGAAACACGTACGCCTCCGGCCCTTCACGCACCACGGCAGCGATCGGCAATTCAAAGACATTGGGAATCTTGTCGACGGACACCTTCAGCAATGCCTTTTGGCCCGGCCGATATTGGCCCACACGATAGGTTTGCTTCTCGATCTTGAATTCGCGCATCGGATTCGAGAAGAGGACATACACCGGAAGCGTCAGTCCCGAGGCGTCCATCGTGTTGCCCAAGAATTGCACGCGTAAACTCTTCAACACGTCCCCCTCAGAAAACTCGGCCTCGACATGCCAGCCTTCTTGAGCGGCCTGAGCGAGCAGCTTTGCCTCCTGCTTGAGGGCGCGCCCCTCGATGTAAAGATGCGTGTGGTCGGCGACGTACGCGAGGATCTGCCCTGCTTGAACATGATCGCCGAGATTGACCTTCAGGTCCTGCACTTCGAATTCGACAGGCTGCTTGTGTGCGCCGGGCGACGTTCCCATTTCCGGCGCCGAGTCACGGCCCAGGCGTGCCGGCATGCGAATCACAACATCCGTGACGAATTGGCCCTTCGTGATGGCGTCGATTTGGACCGGCGTCAGTTGGCGGACTTGCAGGTCCTGGCGATGGGCTTGGATCACCACGGCCAAACGGTCCTGCTGGTATTGAAGCTCCAACAACTTCGAAGCAGGCACGGCCACCGACGAAATGCTTTCCAGGCGTTTGCGCTCTTTCTGAACGATCTCCAGCTCGCGCGTGCTCTTGAAGAGTTCCATCTGGCTTGCCTGGAACGACTCGCTGACGAGGCGCAGTCGAAAAAGCTCGTCGCCGACCTTGACCGTTTTGCCCGGTATCGCATTGACCCAGGTGACCACGCCGGCGATGGGAACAGGCACCGCACGATCGCTATGCCCAGGCCGGTCCACGACCGTGCCGGGGAGATAGATCTTCTTCCAGTACGTCGTGGGGCTGCCGATCTCCTCGACCAGGAGATTCAGATTTTTCTGAGCCCGCACGCTGAGCTTGACGCGATCGGGATTCTCCGCCATGGGCTTCTTGTCGCCATCCGTCATACGTTCGTTGGACGGGATCAACCAGCTCTTCCAGGTCGCCCGTGTTTGCCAACCGATCGCGACCAGCACGAGCAGAAGGATAGCAGCTACAGCCTTGACGATATTCGTCGAAAGCATGATGAGGCCTCCGAATAAGAAGCGAAACGGATGGACGATAGCAATTACGATGGAGTGGACAACGCTTGCAGGAGGTGCGTCAGATCAGAAGCGCGCGCAAAGTGAGCGGGACATACTCTGAAGTGGCTTCGAGTAGGCCCGACCGCGACTGGTAGTACGCGGGTGACGTGCGGGCGAAGGCGGTGCCCGTGTTTTCAAGTATCGCCTCGAAAGTGTGGGCATCAAGATCGGAGGCGGCTGGCGTCGGGCTCAATGCTGGAACCTCGCGCAGCTTGCAGGCGCAGTCCGCGTCATCCTCGCCTGGTTCGTCCGTCTGGCGGGTAGCTGTGGTTGCAATCGCCTCGCAACACACCGTCTCTTCTTGGGCAGGCTCGGAATCAAAAAAATGGCAGAAGCAGACGCCATGCGGCAAGGACGCCAGCACCATCAAAACAGAAGTAAGAACCAATCGCAACATGTGCCATGCCTGCCGAGGGGAATCAAAACGTCTATTGTCAAGCTAGTTCGACACGAGGCGTCTGTCAATCCGATTCAAGCCGCCTTCGACGGCCCAGCCTCGCTTACTACTGCCGCGAGTGCCTTCAACTCTGCGAGGACCTCCGTCTTCAGCACCTGTTCCATCTCCGTTAACGCCAGAGATGCGCCGGAACCATCCAGCACGCGGTGATCGAAAGTCAACCGTACCGCCACCGTTCCTTGCTGATCGATCGTGCCGTAGTGCAACAGCGTCGTACAAGGGCAGATTGGCGCCAACGATTCGACTCCCCAGTTGGCCATACTCGAGACGCCGAACGCACCGACATAGCGTGCCCGTTTTTGCCCGGAAAGGTTCAGAATGGACCACCATACAAGATTCCGCACGACGCGAGGGAACCGGGCCAGCCGCAAGAGCCGACGATAGCGAGGCAGCTGGCCGACGGGATCCGACTTGCACGACGTCAGTGTCTGATCGATCTCAACCAGTGAGCGCGATTCGGGATTCTTGAGTGGAACAAACGCCACCACATTCTCATCCTCCAGGCGAACGTCCAGCGCGATATCGGCCGATACTGTGGAGCATTCATACAGCCGCTCACATGGGAAACTCAAGTATGCCCGCCGCAGGTCAGCACGCGCCGCCACGACCCGGGCATAGGCTTTCGTAAAGATGCTGCACCAACTCGGGCGTGGACTTGCTGCATTGCGTGCGGACACCAACTCCGTCACATTCACGTTCTTTTGAATCGGAATCAACGGGATCTTCATGCTGGCATGTGTCAAATCGCATACAACGCGGCGGCCGGCTGAAAGCGGCATCGATCGGCCCAGCGACTCCGACATGAGTTCCTCCACAGCATTCCCGACGCGACGAGTCTGGCCGTCGCAGCGCCAATGATTTCCACGATGATCTTGAAACGCGTCAATCCTGTCAAGATCGGTCGAGAAATCGCGAACCCCACCTTGCCCCATTCATGTCAAAGCGCTACGCTTTCTTCGTGGGCTGACAACGACCCGTTTTGCAGCAACGCCGGAAGCGTGCGCAACTGACATGACGCCGAAGGATCTGACGAATGAACGTTTTTCATGAACTGCACTGGCGAGGCCTCGTCCATCAGGCTACCGCCGAGAACCTGGCCAGGTTACTTGAAACCGACAAGATGCCGATGTACATCGGCTTCGACCCCACCGCCACCAGTCTGCACGCCGGCAGCCTCATTCCGCTCATGGCGTTGCGGCATTTCAAGCGGTGCGGCCATCAGGTGATTGTGCTCATCGGCGGCGCAACGGGCCTGATCGGCGACCCTTCCGGGAAATCGGAAGAACGCAACCTGGAGAACATCGACACGGTGAAGGCACGCGGCCACGCCATGCAGCGGCAAATCGAAGGATTCCTGAATGCCGGCGACGGGCCTCCGCCGAAGTTCGTCAACAACATCGA
>SXGT01149351.1_pt1 | contig 23581 bp, 24 predicted proteins | sample 3176221 | NCBI WGS metagenome assembly SXGT01 (sample SAMN11356862, study PRJNA531348) | freshwater metagenome | isolation source: freshwater sample F1-120 | place: China: Fuxian Lake, Yuxi | collected 2017-12-25
ACCTTCCAGCCGTCCGTTGGGAACAGTCCGCACGACCCGACCTCTCCACTCGACCCACTCACGAAAGCACCAATTCAAGGGATTTGAACCGGTCACTGTCTTTTCAGGTTTACCCCGCTCTTTCTGAGGTCAGATCTTTCTTCAGTCTTCACGCAGTTGTGGGGGTGGATATGCATGTTTTCAGGCTTGGAATCGAGCCATAAAGCCCTGAAGACGAAGTGGTCGGTGCAGCCTCCTGTTCCAGTTGCCGCAGCGGGTTCACGATCCTCGCCCTCCCAGCCGATACAGATAAACATCTTTGACCGGCACCCGCCGGGTGTGGTCCCGATCCTGACGGGAACGGCCCGTGGTTTGTCCCACCCGTTGCCAATTGGCTGCACGATAATACGTCCCGGCAAAAACGCCCCTGTTCGACAAACGTCTCCAGCCAATCCAAGCCATGTCCATACTTGTCTTGCCAGTCGGCGCTGATCCGACCGGGACCGCGCCGAGCACGCGACTGGCCAGGTGGGGCACCCGGACCCACGGCAAAATCAGAAACCGGGTATTGTTGGCCAACCGATGCAGTTGCTCCCGACGCTGGGCATCGCCCCACTCCAGAAACTCATCGCGTGAAGAGCACTGTCAGGCGGGCGCCCCGAACAGCACCGCCGTCACATCACGCTCGTGACCGTCCACGGCCAGATAGCCCAGATTTCCCCCGCCACCCGCAGCTTCAGATAATGAGAGTGGTCCACGTAGAATGCCCACCGCCGCGCCTCAGCCGGACCCGTGGCAACCAACTCGAGCTTCATTCAATGCTCCCTCCCTCTGTTTGACAGCACTCATCTGATTACTATAGTGCCAGCCCTTTTATGAACCGTAATCCGCATGTGGCTGTGGTTGGTGCGACGGGTGCCGTCGGCATCGAGATGATCAAAACTCTGGAGAAGAGAAATTTTCCGGTGGGGAAGCTGACGTTGCTCGCGTCAGCGCGATCCGTGGGAAAAAAATTGAAATTCAAGAGCCGAAGTGTGGCCATCCAGGAGCTGAAGCAGGATTCGTTCAGTGGAATTGATATCGCGTTGTTTAGCGCCGGAGGGAGCATCTCGAAGGAGTTCGGGCCGATCGCAGCCAAGGCGGGCTGCGTGGTGGTGGATAATTCGAGCGCGTTTCGAATGGATCCGGATGTGCCTCTGGTTGTTCCCGAGATCAATGCGGCGGACATCAAGAAACACAAGGGGATCATCGCGAATCCGAATTGCACCACCGCCATCACCTTGATGGCTCTCTACCCGCTGCACAAGGCGTTCAGGGTCAAGCGCATTTTTGCATCGAGTTATCAGGCCGTGTCCGGGACCGGGGCGAAGGCGATCGAGGAACTGGAACGGCAGGTTGAGCAGATCGTGAAGCGGAAGCCAGTGACGAAGGAAGTGTATCCTCACCAGATTGCATTCAACGTTCTGCCCCAGGTGGACTCGTTCCTCGACACAGGATACACCAGGGAGGAAATGAAACTGGAGAACGAGGGCAGGAGGATCATGCATCATCCGTCCTTCCGGGCGAGCGTCACCTGCGTGCGTGTTCCAGTGTATCGCTCGCACTCGGTGGCGGTGAGCGCGGAATTTGTGAAACCAGTCACGGTCAAGGCAGCCCGCAAAATCCTCCTGAAGGCTGCGGGTCTGGATGTCATTGATGTCCCGGAAAAGCAGGAGTACCCCATGCCTCTTCACACTTCGGAGAAGTATAACTGCGCGGTGGGGCGCCTTCGGATGGATTGCGCACTCAACAACGGCCTGTGCTTCTGGGTGAGTGGTGATCAACTTTTGAAAGGTGCCGCACTGAACGCCGTTCAGATTGCGGAAGAGCTTCTGAAGTTCTGACAAGTAATTCGGGATCGGCATTGAATTCCGGTGTGTGGCCGCGGGTGGATTCCCGCGTCAGCCACTGACAAGGCGAGCAACTCAGCAGACGCGCCTGCGACGCCTCCGGGATTCGTCGGCCATCCCACGGCCTCTCCAGCGGATTTCATCACGAGTGCCGTGCCCGGCGGAAGCAGGCGATTTGCTCATCAGCTTGCAATCTCGTTCATCCGGTCGGCAGATTTTTCTTTTGGCTTGCGCCAGGATTTTGCGAGATTGAGCCATGCCGCCCACAGGAACGTATGTTCAAGACCATGACAGACATGGATGGTTCACACCTTGGCGCTTTGGATTGCTGCTGGCGGTGGCGATCGGCGCGGTATTTCCGCAGGTGATTTTCGGAGGCGAGTCCTTCTTCTATCGCGACTTTGGCGTTCTGGCGTATCCGTCAGTTTTTTATCATCGCGAGTGTTTTTGGCGCGGTGAGCTGCCGCTATGGAATCCACTCAGCAATTGCGGTGCGCCTTTTCTGGCTCAGTGGGGCACCATGGTGCTTTATCCATTCTCACTATTTTATCTTTTGTTGCCTCTGCCATGGTCGCTAAACGCGTTCTGTCTTGGGCACATGTTCCTGGGCGGTATGGGAGCGTACTGGCTGGCTTCGAGTTGGACTCGCAATCGATTTGCCGGGAGCGTGGCTGGATTTGGCTATGTGTTCAGCGGTGCCATGTTCTCGTGTCTGCTCTGGCCGAACTATGCGGTGGCGCTGGGTTGGATGCCGTGGGTGGTGTGGTCAGTGGAGCGGAGCTGGCGCGAAGGTGGACGATGGCTGGTATGCGCTGGGGTAATCGCGGCGATGCAGTTGCTGGCAGGAGTGCCGGAGTTGGTGATGTTGACCTGGCTGTTTGTCGGCGGGCTGCTGTTGGTGGACATGTTCGAGGGTGGGTTCAATCGATTTGTCGCGATACTAAGGAGACCGTGGGATAGCCTACGAATTCCGGAGAGTGCCGTGGGCGCAGATGCAAGGCGTGAGCTAGGGAGGATGCCCGCAGCGGCCTCTGACCAAGCGAGCAACGCAGCAGATGCGCCCGCGCCACCTCCGAGATATGTAGGCTATCCTGCGCTCTCCTCAGTAAGACGGATTGGCGTCGTGATTTTGATCATGGCAGGTTTGACGGCGGCGCAAATCCTCCCGTTTTTGGAATTGATCCAGCATTCCCAACGAGACCGTACATTTGCGACAACCAAGTGGTCCATGCCCGTTTCTGGCATCGCGAATTTTCTTGTTCCGAAGTTTCACAATTTCCGTACTCCCCAGGGAATTTACTTTCAGGAAGGACAGCAATTCCTGTCATCGACCTATCTGGGAATTGGAACGCTCACGCTGGCTGCCTGCGCTCCACTCATTGTCCGCAACAGACGTGCCTTGCTGCTTTCGGTGCTGGCTGTTGTCAGCGTCGTCTTCGCCATCGGTGATAACGGGCCGGTTTATCGCGGGATCAAAAGCGTCTTTCCGCTCATGGGATTCGCTCGTTATCCAATCAAGTTCCTTCTCCTGGCTGCGTTCACTGTGCCGCTGCTGGCAGCAATGGCGGTGGCAGCGATTTCTGAAACAAGAGCGGGTGAGAAGCGGGGCAGAGGAGTCGGCAGCCTCATCGCCGTGGTTTGCTCGAGCTTGTTTGGGATCGGTGTGGTATTGATGTTTGCTTGGAAAAATCCTTTCCCTGGTGACGAATGGCCCGTCCTCCTGGCGAGCGGGTTGTCACGAACGTTGGTTTTGACGCTCATCTTCGCATTGGTCGCATCTCTGCGCGCAAGGCTGGCTGGTCTTGCCTCGGGCGGAATTCTGCTCCTCATCCTAATCGATGCCACGAGCCACATTCCCCGCCAGAACCCGACGCTCCCTTCCAGAATTCTGGCACCGGGCTTTTGGGAAACTGCGCATCGCTTCCTGCCTCCCAAATTAGGGGAGTCGAGGGTGATGATCAGCCCTTCAGCGGAAGAGGCTCTTCTTAAAAGCAGAGTCACGGACTTTGAAGCGGATTTTCTGGGCAAGCGGCTGGCGGGCTGGTCTCACTTGAACCTGCTCGAAGCCATGCCGAAGGTGAACGGCTCATCCACACTTCAAGTGCGCGAACAGGCCCAGGTGCAGTCGTTGCTCTATGGGTCAACTAACCAGGCATGGCCCGGGCTTCTGGATTTTCTCGCTGTATCGCACATCTCATCGGAGAGCAACGCCCTGGCGTGGGTGAGGCGCACGACTCAATCACAACTGGTCAGTATTGGGAAACGTCCAGTTTTCATTCCACCCGGGTTGCCTGGTTATTTCACCAACGCGAGCTTTGATCCCCGGCTTGTCGTTTGCCTCCCATCAACGGCAGCGCAAGTGGTCACGGCTGGTGAGGTGACTGGTGCGAAAGTGACATTGGTGGCTTTCACGGCTGATCGGGTTCTTTGTGAAGTGGAAACGCCTGCTCCCGCCATCCTCAGCGTGGCTCAGAGTTATTACCCGTCGTGGCGGGCAACCGTGGATGATCAACCTGTGAAGCTCTGGCATGCAAACCACGCCTTTCAAGCCATCGAAGTCCCAGCAGGCCGTCACCGCGTTGAGTTCAATTACGTCGATCACCCTTTCCAACTCGGGTGTGGCGTGTCAGGTGTGACACTTTTGGTCTCGGGCTTCATTTGGTGGCGATCCCGGCGGAGGCTGGAGCATCTGCCCGAAAAAAGGTCGATCCCGGACGTGTGAAACATCCGGGATCGAGTGATTCTTCCAAGGCAGCAGTGCCTACAATGTGTGTCCGGCTATTGTGCAGGTCGCCAAAGTTTTAACCGCCTGAAAGTCGTAAGCTCCGCTTGCAGGACATTCAGGCATTTTCTTTAGATACGCGTCCGAACCGATCAGATCGGTCACCGTGGGGACTGCATCAAGCGATTGAGCGTGTTCCAATCCCCAAACTTGTTTGGCGCTTTCGATCTTGTTTAGATTGGTAATGCATACCCTGGACTGTGAAGTGGACCTCGCACGGATGAGGTTCGGGAGGGAGATGGTCACCAGCATCCCAATGATGCCCATGACAGTCATGATTTCGATGAGCGTGAAGCCCGCTCGGTTGTTGCGTAGAACTTTCATAGACTTGTCGCAGCGTTATCGACAGAAGTGGCTCCCCCCTTTAGTTGCCGTTCTGCCGTCTGCGGTTATCTCATTGCCACTACGGAAAAGAGGCTACTTGCTTGTTGTCAAGTAGCCTCCAAATTCCTTGATATAGCGGAATTAGAGCGTATGGCCCAAGGAAGCGTTCGCGCATGTCGGATTCGCACCGACGGTTGTCGCTGTATAAGCCGCGTTGTCGGCGGGGCAGGTTGGCAGCACGCTACCCTTGAGATAATCCACGATGCTGTTCGCGCCGGATGTGGTGACGGTGTCACCCTGTTTTTGCTTCTGCTCCAGAGCCCACTGCTCAATTGCTCCATCGATCTGGCGGAGGTTGTTGATGCAGGCATTCTTTTGAGCAGATGTACGGGCCTTGACGAAATTGGGAATCGCGATGGCAGCCAGGAGGCCGATGATCGCGACGACGATCATGATTTCAACAAGGGTGAAGCCGGACTTACGATTGGTTTTGATTTGCATGGTATTTATTTATGTTTGTCTGCTTGCGGCCGTGAACGACACGAAAGGCTGTTTTATTAGTACGACTCGCTCACTCATTGCCTTCCGCTAACCGCGTTGACGGACTAATAGCGGGCATCGTGCCAGTGCTCCGATCTCTTTAGCATATGATTGATTCAACACTGCTCTTCGGCATTGGTTGCAAGCTTAGGAAGTTGGACTGACGAAACCAAGTCGCTTCCCACGTGCTGGTTGCAGAGGCGAAGGCTATCCGCTAAGTCCTGGCCAGGAGGTTCAGGAGTCTTCTTTCCATCAGTCCGGGCGATGCCATTGCGGGCCAACGGCGTCGCAAACCGTCTTGGACCTGGAAATTCCGTCTGTGCATTGCCTCATTCTTGGACGGATGTTGTTTTTTCGAGTGTCCTGAGTATGGCAGCAGGAGTGTCGCAAGAATCTGGGAAATACTGTTGGCTTCCAGCGAAGATCGAGTTGCAACGACAATCGGAACCTTACTGAGAAGACCGCAGGCAAACCCACGGTCGTTTTAGTAGAAGACTTGTCGGCTCCAGGTGGCAACTCTAAGGTCCGCGCCGTGAATCTAGACTCTCGAATCTTTGTGGCGGGTCATCTTGGCCTTGTCGGAAGTGCCATCTGGCGCGAACTTCAGGCTCGTGGATTTCCGAATTTGATCGCGCAGACTCGTCAGCAACTCGATTTGCGGGATCCTCGCGCCGTAACGGAGTTCTTCCTAAGCCAACGGCCTGACTTTGTGTTCCTTGCCGCCGCCAAAGTGGGAGGGATTCATGCCAACAACACTCAGCCCGCCGCATTCCTTTATGAGAACTTGCAGATTCAGAACAACGTCATCCATGCCGCGCATCAGAGTGGAGTCAGAAAGCTGCTGTTCCTCGGCAGCTCGTGCATCTATCCCAAACACGCCCCGCAGCCCATCAAAGAGGAATCTCTGCTGACGGGGCCGCTTGAACCGACCAATGAGTGGTATGCGATCGCCAAGATCGCCGGTATCAAGTTATGCCAGGCCTACCGCCGACAGCACGGCTGTGACTTCATCAGCGCCATGCCTACCAACATGTATGGCCCCAATGACAACTACGACCTCGAAACTTCACACGTTCTTCCAGCCCTGATACGGAAATTCCACGAAGCAAAAGTGTCGGGATATCCTCAAGTGACCTGCTGGGGCACAGGCACCCCGCTGCGGGAATTCCTCCATGCGGACGACCTTGCCCGGGCCTGCGTGTTCCTGATGCAACATTACTCCGACGAGCAAATCATTAACGTTGGCAGTGGCATTGACGTGTCAATTCGGGAACTGGCTGGAATCATTCAATGTGTCACCGGCTTCCAGGGGAACGTTGTATGGGACGCATCCAAACCTGATGGAACTCCCCGCAAGTTGATGGACAGTTCGAGAATCTTTAATCTGGGGTGGCGTCCCGAGATCCGCTTGGAGGACGGCATCCACGGCGTTTATGAAGACTTCCTGACGTAGCGTGAGCAGCCGCTTCACGCCGCGGACAGACAGATCAGGTGTGTTCAGGTTTCGAGGGCTCAAAACCTTTTGCTTCAATGATCGCGCCAGCTACAACTCAACCATGAATCCGTCTTACACACTTGCTTTACTAGTATTGGCTTCCTCCTCGGTTGGACTACAAAGTCAGAATTATCGTCCGCCGAAAAAGGACCTTGGGTTTCCTGTTTACACGAATGCGCCCGCGGGCCGCCAGATGAGCGGTCAACACGCTCCAGCCACCACTCCTGCTCTTTCCCCTGCCGATGCTCAAAAGAAATTCACATTACCGCCGGGCTTCGAGATTCGTCTCTTCGCAAGCGAGCCCGAAGTGGTGAATCCCGTTGCCATGACCTGGGATGAGCGGGGCCGATTATGGGTGATCGAACTATACGAATACCCGCTGGGCGCCAAGCCCGGTGAGAAGGGGCGTGATCGTATCAAGATTTTGGAAGACACCGACGCCGACGGTGTCGCGGACAAGGTCACCGTGTTTGCCGATGGTTTCAATCTCGCCACCGGTCTCGCGCTCGGCAACGGCGGCGCGTACGTCGGCCAGGCGCCGCACTTCCTGTTTCTCAAGGATACAGATGGAGACGACAAGTCTGACACACAGGAAATCATCAAGACTGGCTTCGGATTGGAAGATCGCCACGAATTGCTCAATGGCTTCACCTGGGGACCGGATGGTTATCTCTACATGACCCATGGCGTGTTCACGATTTCGAAAGTCGTTGATCCCGCCGCTCTGAAAGTTGATCCCGTCCTGCTCACTGCCGGCGTGGCGAGATTCCATCCGATGACAAAGAAGTTCGAGATCTTTGCCGAAGGCACAAGCAATCCCTGGGGAGTCGATTTCGACAGGACTGGCAACGCGTTCGTCAGCGCGTGTGTCATCGAGCACTTGTTTCATCTGGTGCCCGGTGGAATTTACGATCGGCAGGCGGGCCAGCCGCCACATCCCTACGCCTATGAACTGCTCCACGCCATCAATGACCACAAGCACAAGATGGCTGCCTACGCGGGCATTCAGGTCTATCATGGCGACCAGTTCAACGGAGAAAATCTAGGCACAATTCTCCAGGGCAACATCCACGACAACGCCATCCACCAGGACAAGCTGACTGCGAATGGCTCGTCGTTCGTCGCGTCGCACTGGCGGGATCTCGTTCGGGGCAATGACGGATGGTTCATGCCGGTGAGCACACAGGTCGGTCCCGATGGCGCGGTGTGGATCATGGATTGGTATGACAAATATCCATGCTACCAGAATGCCAATGCCGATCCCGCCGGTGTGGATCGCGAACACGGACGGATCTGGCGCGTGGTTTACACCGGAGCCGAGAAAAGCAAACCCGTTCCTTCACGGCCATCACGGGAGATGAATCTAGCGAAGCTTTCGAGTGAGGAGCTGGTTCACCTCCTGGCCCACAAGAACTCCTGGCACCGCCGCGTCGCGCAGCGATTGATCAGCGAGCGCCGGGATCTGCCAAATGCGAACACTCTTCACAATGACACCGCCCTGCACAAGATGTTCAGAGACGGTCCGTCACTGGATGCGCGCCTGGCGGCGTTGTGGACGCTTCATACTTCAGGCGGTCTCGATGAAGAATGGGTGGAGAAGGCGGCGGATGACAAAGAACCGGCGTTGCGCGCCTGGGCTGCGCGCATCACGGGGGAGCGTGGCTACTGGCTCCAGGATACTTTCAAGCGCCTCGAAAAGCTGGCGCGCGATCCTGAACCCACTGTTCGTCTAGCCGTGGCAATAGCAGCGCGACAGTTTGTTTCCGGCGCACTCACAGTCAACACGCCACCCGCCGTTCCCATTCGCGAAGCGGCCACTGGCGGAATTCTCTCCAGCCTTTGGTTCAGCTCATCCGATGCGAAGGATCCAGTGCTTCCATTCATGATCTGGATGGCAGCCGAGCCGGTCGTTGCCTTCGATCCAATCCACGCGCTGGGCTTCTATCACCAGGATGGGGCGACGAAGCAAATGCCGCTCGCAGGTATTCTGCTCACCAAAATCATGCGGCGCGTGTGCGACTTGCGTGATGAAGCCCGCCTCAGCGAAGCCGTGACTTCCTTTGGCAAGATTCCTGAAACCGCGCCGGAGACTCTCATGGCCGGGCTTCGTGGTCTCATCGAAGGCCAGAGAGGCAAAGCCATCGCCCCCAATGCCGGGGCGGTCTCCGTGATCTCAAAACTTTCGGGCATGGCGAACGCCGATGTCGCCAAACTCGCCCAACAGCTTGGAACACTTTGGGGCGATGCTTCAGCTTTGAAAGCAACACTTGCACGCGTGCTCGACAGCACGGCGTCCGAGTCCGATCGACTGATCGCCATCCAGACGGCGCGCAAAACGAAATCTGAAAGCACAAGGGATGTGATGCTTCAACTCTTGAGCCGGAAAGAAAACGAGCGCGTTCACACGGAGGCGATCGCCGCATTGGGAGAGCTCGGCGGCGATAGCGTCGGCCAGGCGGTACTCGATCAGTGGCCCCGCTTTGGCCCGGCCACACGGCGTGCCGCTGCCGATGCATTAAGTTCGCGATTCCAGTGGCGCAGTGCGCTTTTCAATGGTTTGCAAGCGCGGATTATTTCCCCGGGCGACCTGTCGCCAACGCTGATCCGGTCTCTCGTGAATCATCGGGATGAAGGTGTTCGCGATCGAGCACAACGGCTGATCGGCCGTTACCGCGATCCGGGCGCCGACAAGCTGAAGCTCATCGCTGAGAAGCGGAAAATAGTCCTCGATGGACAGCCGGACTTGAAATCGGGTCGTGAAGTCGCCACGCGCGCCTGTCTCACCTGCCACAAATTACATGGAGAAGGCGCGGAAGTCGGGCCGGATCTCACTGGTGTTGGCCGCTCGTCGCTTGACGCGCTTCTCGCGAATGTGATCGATCCAAATCAAATCATCGGTGCGGGTTATGAGAATGTGGAGATCGAGACAAAAGACGACCGCAGCGTCTCAGGCCGCGTGGTCGAGAACACCGAAAGCCGTGTGCGCGTGCTCATGGTGGGAGCAAAGGAGGAAGTCATTTCCAAGAGCGAGATCAAGTCGATGCGAGTCTCTGAGAACTCGGTCATGCCCGAGGGGCTGGAACAGTTGCCAGATGCGGAACTTAGGAACCTGATCTGGTTTCTGCTCGCGCCACCCCAGGAAGGACCGCTCACGGAGGAAAAACGCAAGGCGCTCATCGGCGGCAACCCATCCGCCGCCATCGCAAAACCGACTGATGGTGAATCCATCGCTCTCTGGAATCCCGAGTGGCGTGTGCTGGCTCCGGATTTTGAAGGTACGCCCGCAAAACTGCCGGAGTTCGCCGGACGCCACAACGTGCTCGCCACCCACCCCTTCGACGAGAAACGTGGTGCGGCTTTGGAGCGTGTCATTGAGCTGCCTGCTGGAAAGAAATCCGTATTGAATTTTGCTGTTGCCGCTCACGAACAAGGCGATTGGGAATTGCGTGTCCTCGCAAACGAACGCCAGCTTCACAAGCAAATGGTCAGCCACGATGGTGGACGTTGGAAGCCAGTGCGAGTGGATTTGAGCCAGCTTGCAGGACAGAAGGTCACGCTCCGCCTTGAAAACTGCGCGAACAACTGGGCTTGGGAATTTGGCTACTGGACTGATTTGAAACTTGATTCATCCGAAGAAGCGGTGGCGAGGAAGTGACTGGCCGAGGGTTTGGCAAATCGCGCGTCGAGGCAAGTCACAGGCTGTTCTGTCCGGAGCTTCCGCGGCGCTCTTTCTTGATCTTATTGATCGCGGCGTCGCCCAACGATCGTTCGTAGAGCTCACGCTGTTCTCGGTGAGCTCGCTGGCGCAACACGAGCACGTCCAAAAGAGCGGTGAACAGTGCGAGCAGCGTGAATGCAAAACAGCCCAGCCAATAGAACAGGTAACCAATTCCTGACAGATGAGGCTTCAGCAGTGTCTGCCCCCATATCAACATCCCGACCGCGATGAACAGGAAGAGCAGTCCAAACCATCGTCGCCACACATCAGCCGGATTCGTCACGCAGCCATGCTAGCAAAAGTCCGGCTTCATTCCAGAAGGAAAGCCAACGCGATTCCTCCCAGGGCCGGAATGGTTCCGTTTATGCATTTGGCATTTCTTTGAGAGTTGCTGGCTCGGATGAACCGTCAGGTTCCCGTTCCTGAAAGCGGGTCTATCGATTGTTTTGTCGCCTTCGCCGAACTGGATTCAAGCTTGCGACCTCAACCGTAGATGCGCGTCAGTCTTGACGCATCGTACGCACGGCGCTGGGTGGAATCCATCCTGGCAAAGTCAGGCTTGCCATCGGGGAGCCTCGGCCAGTCCAGGTCAGTCTGAGTCCCTGGTTTCGAGTTTCGGATTTCAGATGCCGCTGCGGCCACAGGATTGTTCCGCACTTCGACAGTCGAACGTTTCGTTGCGCTGCCATCATAACTCATCGCCTGGTCAGTGAGCTTGAGGTCGTCGTCGAGCGGACGGTGCGGCTTGATACTCTTGCCTTGCAGCACGCCGTGGTAGGCGCGGACGGCTTCCTCCGGCGAAATCTTGCCGTCGGTGATAAGGCACAGCATTTCGATGAACGCGAGCTGATGCTCGGCGTTGTTAATCTTGCGGCCAAAGAGCGCCACGCGCGCGCCATACTTCTGGGCGTCGTGAATGAGCCGGAAGGCGTCGTAAGTCGTGCCCGCGCTGCCACCGAGAATGCCGACGACGAGATTGGGATCATACTGCGCGAGTTCCTCCATCGCCTTCGGACCGTGATAGACGATCTTCAGGAAGTCCGGCCGACCCGCTTCGGGCACACCGGCCAACGTGCGAAGAATGTTGTCGTTGATGAACTCGCCCAGTTTCTCCGGCGGGATGCCGGAATCGACGTTGGGATCGAAGATTTCCAGGAAATGCCGAAAGCCTTTGCGCTCCGCTTCCTCGCGAAATTCCTTGTACCAAAGCAGAGCCTCGCGATCCTGGTCCAGCTCGTTGACGAACGTGATGGAGTAAAGGCCGAGGTTCGCGCCGGGAAAATTCCCACTGCCATCGCGGTCGCATTCGATCTCACCGCATTGGATGTGATCAATCGCCGCGCTGCGAAACGGCTGGCTCGGCTCACGCGTGTAGGCGCCATGCCGGGCAGCCCAGACATCCGTGGTGTCATTCGCGCGCGCGGCGGGAGTGACGTGCGAGCTCTTGAAGAGCCCTTCCTTGATCGCGAGCTGCTCGGTGACGTAGGCGGACATCAGCATGATGTCCACGAGCCCCTGCTGCGTGACTTCGCGGATGATGTCGAGGAACTCGGGCAGGTTGCGGTAGCCGAACTCGTCGCGGTTCCAGACCTCGGGCGAAAACTGCGCCGGACGCGCGCCGCGCTTGGCTAGAAATCCACGGGGCCCGGGCGCACGAACGCCGAACGCCATGTCCGCGTCCTTCGCGTCGGCGAGAATGAAAGCGCGAGAGCGGGGATTCGCTTTGACTTCAGCCAGCTTGGCATCGAGAGATTTCATTCTACTTCATCTGCGCCATGATCTGATCCGTGATCGCCTTTACCGCCGCTTCCGCTTCGGCGTCGTAGCCGACAGCCTCATCCTGTTTCGGTGGGACGGTGCATTGCGCGCCCGGACGCCAGTCGCCGGTGTCGCAGAGTTCGCATTCCTTCATGCCGTAGCGCGGATCGACGAAGCCGAGGGACTTCTTGATATTCAGGATGTCCTTCATCTGGGGACCGGTGAAGGTCTGGATCGGCTTACCCAGTTGGGCGGCGACCACAATCGTGCGGCAATACGCCTCGATGATCTCCATGCGCCAGTAGGCTTCCTCGAGGTTGTTGTGCGACCAAGTTACCACGCCGTGATTTGCCATCAGGATGGTGTTGTATTGGTCGGTCAACTCGGCCACGAGCTTGCCCATGTCCGGCGAACCGGGCGTGCGATACGGTGCCACGCCGACGGAGCAGAACACTTCATACTCCGGCAACATGCAGGTGGGCGGTGCTTCACCGACAACCGCAAACGCCGTCGAATACGGCGGATGGCAGTGACAGGTTGCGACCGCCTTGGGCTGCCTCTTCATCATCTGCAAGTGCATCAGGATTTCGCTGGTGCGCTTCTTCGTGCCGAGCAATTGATTGCCCTCGAAATCCACCAGGCACATATCTTCCGGCTTGAGCGAACCTTTGCTAACAAGAGTCGGCGTGCAGATGGCAATGTCTTCGCCGACGCGGATGGCCATGTTGCCACCGTTGCCGTCCACGTATTCGCGTTCCCAAAGACGCTTGCCCATCGCACAGATCTGTTCCTTGAGCGCGTGCGCAGCCGGCGAGTTGAAATAGGCTTCGAGCTCGGCCTTCGGCGACTTCGAGTTCAGCGGCTTGGCTGGGGCGGAGGCTGCAGCAGGCGTATTCGCCGAACCACGGCGCGCGTAGTTGTAATCACGAATCGCATCCTTCGCGCTCGGCGTCAGGATGGCGTCAGCGGGCAGGCTCTTCAGGTCGCCACCCTTGGCGATCAGCTCTTCGACTTCTTTGGCAGTAATGACAGCGGGCATAAAATTACTTCATTGGATTGTAGAAAATCTCGTCGATCAGCGCGGCATTGATCGCGTCGATGGGCGGAGACTGTTCGAACGGCTGCGCGGCCTCACGGCCTTCGATGTAGCCAATCGTCTGGCCGACTCCGCCGCCGATGGCATCGTACACCACGAGGCTCGGATCCTTGCTGAGTCCGGGCGGCGTCTCGGTGCCGTTCTGGTAATGCTCGCGTGTGAACGGCGAGACGATGAGCCAGCGCGCGCCGACGAGTTCCGGCACGACCTTGCTGAGTGTCACACGACCGATGACGGCGCCGAGTTTCATAAGTAGTAGCCAGAAGTCGGAAGCCAGAAGTCAGAAAAGACGCCCCGAATAGTAAGGCCATGAGCTTCTGACTTCTGACTCCTGACTTCTGGCTCCTTCCTTCTCATACCGGCACCCCCGGTTCCTTCTCGTCTACGATGCCGACCACGAGCCAGCGCGCCGGGCTTTTCAAATCACCGACCGCCTTGCGCGCCTCCGAGCCGTCGCTGGAAATGATCACGCGCTGATGCATGCCGGCGCCGTGCGAATCGATGGCGATCTGCGGCGACCCTTCCGGCGTGCCGTCCTGCCCGATCGGCTGGCAAATGACGAGCCGCCAGCCCTCGAAGCTCGGATGCTTCCGGGTGGCGGTGACATTGCCTTCGACGCGGGCTAGGAGCATGAAGCCTCTCCAGTGTTGAGTTTAGCGACCAGTCTGCTGCTTGACGATGGCACCGTGCCCGGAGGGCACAAATCTGAATAGCCCCGGATGCAATCCGGGGTAACAGATTTGCACGCGGCCACGACCCCAACGGGGTCGAATCCCGCAGCGGAGTTAGTCCAAATACTTCTCATCAAATTGAACTCCGACCTCAATCAACAGTTCACGCAATTCATCACGGAAAGACTTCACGCGATGGTGCTCATGCTGCTCTTTGATGTAATCGATTAGCCTGTCCTTATCGGCATGGGACACCGTGAAACCACCGTAACCTTCCTGCCAGCCTTGGAAGTCTGGGAACAAAACCTTCTCTTTGATCCACACGCTGGTTGCGACCTTGATATCCTTGACGAAATCAGCCAGCGCGACGGACGGATGGAGACTCGTCAGGATGTGAACGTGGTCCTCGACCGCGTTGATGCGATACAAGTGAGAGTTCTTGTTCTGAATGATTCCCCAGGTGTATCGAAAGAACTCCTCACGACTTTTCTCCATCAACACACGTTCCCGGGCCTTCGTCGAAAAGACGAGGTGGTAATAGATTTGTGTGAAGGTGGACATGGGCCGTCAGCGGGCATTTTGAGAACCGGGAATACGTGAACATCTGGTTCCCGTAGGGAGCCAATTTGAATAGCCGCGGATGAAATCCGGGGCGACAACGCGAATGGACAAGGCGACCCCAGAGGGGTTGGACAATTTATCCAAGGACGACGCGGAACCATTCGACCCCTTCGGGGTCGTTCCCATCGCAATACGTACATACCCCGGATTGCATCCGGGGCTATTCCGAGTGAAGCCCTTCGGGCTTCGGCGGCATCGACGAGCTTGGATAGCAGTCGCCGTAATCGGGTCTGCCACCACAGCCGCGCTCCGTCGGAATCCATGTTTATTCGCGTGCATCCGTGGCTAATAAATCTTCAAGTTATCCACCATCACGCAGCGGCGGACGCGTGTGAACGTGCGCGGGTTGCTCACGCCTTCTCCGGTCGGCGTGGCGATGCTGAAGCTCAGGTAGCCTTCGCCGCCGAGTCCCAGGCCCGCCATGCACGGGCCGTTCTTGATGAAGAGCGTGGTGTCGAGCGCGCGGCCCATCTCGGTGAGTGCTTCGAGGTCGTGCGAGTGAATGATACTCGTGTGCTTGTAGCCGTGCTCGGCTTCGAGCGAGCGCTTCACGCCTTCCGCGAGATTCTTCACGCGGGTGATGGGCACGAAGGGCATCATCTGCTCCTCGACGACGAAGGGGTGGTCTGCGCCGGTTTCGGCGAAGAGCAACTGCGTGCCGCTCGGGATGCTGATGCCCGCTGCCTTGGCGAGCACGATGGGATCCTTGCCGATGAAATCCTTGTTCACGCTGGCGTGACCGCAACCGCCGCCCTGGCCGGGCGTGATGGTGAATGCGGCCTTCGTCAGTGCGTCGAGCTGCGCGTTGTTCAGCTTCACCGCTCCGTTCTGCTCCATCTGCGCCATCAACTTGTCCGCGATGCCTTCCAGCGCGAAGATTTCCTTCTCGCCGATGCACAGCAGGTTGTTGTCGTAGCTAGCACCCTGGATGATCGCCTTCGCCGCGCGCTTCATGCAGGCGGTGTCATCGACATAGACGGGCGGATTGCCAGGGCCGGCACAGATGGCGCGCTTGCCGGTCTGCATCGCGGCCTTCACGACACCGGGACCGCCGGTGACGAGCAAGATGCGCACGGCCTCGTGCTTGCACATCGCGGCGAAGCTCTCCATCGAGGGCTTCTCGATGATGGTCGCGATGTTCTCGATGCCGGTCTCGCGAAAGATCGCCTCGTTGTAGGCGCGCACCGCGACCGCGGCGCACTTGGCTGCGCTCGGATGCGGATTGAACACGACGGCATTTCCCGCCGCGCAAATGTTCACGATGTTGCCGCTCAGCGTCGGAATGGAATGCGTGCTCGGTGTGACTGCGCCGACGACGCCGAAGGGCGTGTATTCTTCGAGAGTGATGCCGTGATCGCCGCTCCGGGCGTCGGGCCGGAGCCACTCGACGCCGGGGACGAGCTTGATGATTTTGAGCTTCTCGATCTTGTGGTCGAGCCGGCCAATCTTCGTCTCTTCCAGTTCGATCTTGCCCCACGTCTCGGCGTTCGTCTCGGCCATCGCCTTGACGATCTCGACGATCTTCACGCGTGCGGCGACGCCAGCCTTCTGCAATTGCAGGAAGGATTCGTGCGCGGCGACGCAGGCTTCATTGGCGTCGGCATAGACGCCGAACTTGCCGCGTGCACCGGCCGTGGCGGCCTGGCCCTTGCCATTGAAGCCGCAATCGGCTTTCGCAGCGGGCGCGGGGGCCGGGGCGGAAGTTCTCGGCGCGGGCGCGCCACCAAGCCGGCCCAGCACTTCACCGACGATATCTCGAATTAAAGCTTCATTGACTGCGCTCATAAGTGTTCACGTAAATTTTTGTGTCAGCCTTTTACTCGTTTCGCCTTCTTGGCCGATTGCGTCAGCGACAGGTAGTTCTCGCTAGTGACGACTTTGCGTCCGCTGCGTTGCTCCAGTTCACGACGGGCGTTGCCCGCGACGGTGCCACCTTCCCGGGCCGCTTGTTTGTTCGGGTTGAACCCCTGCACGTCCTTGTTGCGCGCAATCTCGGTCGTTGCCGCCTCACCGAGCATCGAGAAGATGAGCTCGAGGTCAGTCATGTGATCGCGCAAGTTCTCGCGCTTGAGCTTCTTCAACTCGACGTATTCCGTCGGCGTCAGGCCGAACGTCGCCTTGGAAATCTCTGCCGTGAGGATCGAGTATTCGCGCTGCTCCTTCACGCCGCGCTTCTTCCACTCGTCCGTCAACTCATCGCGAATGGCGATGGAGCGCATCCGCTTCTCAATCCAGTCGTCGGAGTAGCCCTTGGCCTTGTAGATGGCACGAGTGCGCTTGCTTGCCAATTCCGGGTCTTCAATTTCCTGAATGCGCTCGTAGCCCACTTTCGCCAGCCAGCGTTTGAAAGGCTCGGCTTTCGGGCTGGGGACGCTTTGGATGATGCGGAAAAGACCTTCGGTATTGGCACAGAGCATGGTCTGCTGCCCGCCGTCAGTTGGCACCGAAAGGGTATGTACAAATTGTACCCACCCTTTTTGAAGCTCTGGATCCCGCTGCTTCATCCGCTGGATGTATTGCTTGGGATCGCGGGAATCAATCAGCGCCAGCACCACGTCCTCTACAACAAACCACCATTCGTTATTGTGGATCACCCGGCGGATTTCCTTCCGCTGAAACAGCGCGATGCGTCGTTCTGGTGGCTGTTCGCTCATCGCGCTCCGTCAATGCCTCGCATTGAAGATCTCTTTGCCCAGCACGTCCACCGAATCGACAATGCCGATGATGACGGCGTCCACCGGCGCGTCTTTCATGCCGCCGGCGAGGCGGGCGCTGCTGCCCTGGCAAAACATTACCAGTTCGTTGATGCCCGCGCCCACGGTGTCCACGGCCACGATGGTGTTCGAGCCGGGACGGAACTTGGTGGGATCCTTCTCGTCCACCAATTGGGGGCGCAGCAGGAGCAGCTTGCGGCCGTTCATGCTGGCCTCTTTCTTGGTCGAGACGACCGAACCTTCGACGCGGGCGAGGAACATAGGCGTTAGAAGTTAGGAGCTAGAAGTCAGAATTCAGAATCGGCAAGCGCCACACTCCTGGCTCCTGACTCCAGACTTCCGACTACTTCTTTTTCGGCAGCACCGCTTCCACGTCGTTGTGCGGGCGCGCGATGACGTGCACGCTCACGAGGTCGCCCTTGATGGCCTTCACGGCCTGGGCGCCGGCGTCGGTCGCGGCCTTCACGGCGGCGACGTCGCCGACCACCGTGGCGGTGACGAGCGCGTTGCCGACCTGGACCATCGGTCCGACGAGTTCCACATTCGCCGCCTTGAGCATCGCGTCGGTTGCTTCGACGAGCGCCACGAGGCCGCGGGTTTCAATCATGCCAATTGCTTGTTGTGCCATAAATTCTTTGAGAGTTCGTGGTTGAGTGTTGAGTGACTAAATTCGTTGTCCAAAGGCGATGTCGTGCCCGTCGAGATCCTGGATGCCAAATTCCTTGATGCCATACGGCTTGATCCCAAGGCCGTAGTCGACCTTCGCGCCGCGTTTCACGAACTCGGCGTGCAACGCCTCCGCATCCTCGCACCAGAAGTAGGCGTTCCACATGTGGTGAACGACCTTCCAGTGCGGCGTGAGTGGTGCGCCCGGATGAGCCTGCGCCAGCATAACGATGAAACCGTCGCGCTTCACCATGCAGAAGTCCGGCGGCTCGTTCCAGAACCGGTCATAGCTGAACCCAAGCTGGTCGCGGTAATAATTGGCCGCCTTCATCACGTCGGCGACGAGGAGGACGGGCGCGCTGCCAGTTAATTTTGGTGCCAGAGCCACGATTCAGTTCAGTCTCTTCCGCTGGGTCTTGAGCGGGAGTAAAAGAGTGTGTTTCGCCTTTGCGACAGTCTTCTGCGCGGGCTTGCCGAGATTTGCGATGGCCTTGCGGTGCGCGGGCTCGACTTCCTTCCACGATCCGACGGCCATACCGAGGTCGCGGATGAGACCATCGTGCAGACCGTAAATCCAACTGTGGACGGTGAGGTCCTGACCGCGCTGCCACGCGTCGCGCACGATGCTGGTCTGGCAGACGTTCAGCACCTGCTCGAGGACGTTGAGTTCGCAGAGGCGATCTACGCGCTCGACTTCGTTGTCGAGGCCCTTGAGCAGCGGGGCGTGCTTGTCGCGCACGTCCTGAATGTGGCGGAGCCAGTTGTCCACGAGCCCGTGACGGTCCTCGCGCAACGCTGCGCGCACACCTCCGCAGCCGTAGTGACCGCAGACAATGATGTGGCGGACCTTGATGACATCCACGGCGAACTGCGCGACGGACAGGCAGTTCAGGTCCGTGTGAACAACGACGTTCGCGATGTTGCGGTGAACGAAGATTTCGCCGGGCAGCAGGCCGACAATCTGGTTCGCCGGGACGCGGCTGTCGCTGCAACCGATCCAGAGATACTCGGGCGATTGCTGGCGCGAGAGCTTGGCGAAGAACTCCGGGTCGCGTTCGTGGACACCTTTGGACCACGCGCGGTTCTTTTCGAAAAGATTAGTGAGCCTGTTCATGCCTGCACCTCCCATTTGGAATACGCGGAATACACAGATGGAAGCGTATCCGCAGCCCGAAGGGTTGCAATTTGAATAGCCCCGGATGGAATCCGGGGTGGCCGTGTCAGGAATTGACGGCAACCCCAAAGGGGTTGAACGGCCCCGAGCAAACACGAATTCGACCCCTCCGGAGTCGCGATGCGCCGCGACATCCGTGATCCCGGATTGCATCCGGGGCTATTCACATTCATCGCCTTCAGCGATGGACGCAATCCCCGACGTTGTTTGCTCGTGTTCATCCGTGGTTAAAATCAGTTCTTCTCCAGCAGACGCTTCGTTTCACGCGCCACAACGAGCTCTTCGTTCGTCGGAATGACCAAGACTTTCACGCGGGAGCTCGGGGCGCTGATGACGGCTTCGGTCGCGCGGGTGGCGGCGTTCTTCTCGGCTTCGAGCACGATCGCGAGTTGGTCGAGGTTCGCGCAAATCGCGGCGCGCAATTCGGCGCGGTTCTCACCGATGCCTGCGGTGAAGACGATGGCGTCAGCGCCGTTCATCTGGAAAAAGTATCCGCCAATCCAACGCCGCGCTTCGCTGATGAATACATCAATCGCGAGCTTAGCCTTGGTGTTGCCTTTCGACGCGGCGTCCTGAATGTCGCGGATGTCGTTGGAGAGTCCGCCGGCCAGACCTTTCAAGCCACCTTCCTTCGCGAATTGCCGTTGGGCTTCTTCAATCGAGAGGCCGAGCGTCTTCACCACGTAGGGCAGCGCTTCGGCGTCGAGGTCGCCTACGCGGTTGTTGTGCGGCAGGCCGGACTGCGGGCTCATGCCGAGGCTGTTGCCAATGGCGACGCCGTTCACAATGCCCGTGATGCTGGAGCTGCCGCCCAGGTGACAGGAGATGACGCGGAAGGGCGCGCCTTCGACGGGCGAACTGCCGCCGTCCACGTAGAGGTTCTGCGCGCGACGGGCGACATCCTTGCGGCCGAGCAGTTCGGCGCTGCGTTCGGCGATGAACTTGTGGCTCGCACCGTGGAAGCCCCAGCGGCGCACGCCGATGTCGTGCCACGCATCCGGCACGGCGTAACGCATCATGGCTTCGGGCGCGAACTGGTAGAACGCGGTCTCGAACAAGCCGACGAGCGGCACGCTGGGCACGCGCTTGGCGAAGAGGCGGATGCCGGTGATGTAGGGCGGATTGTGCGCGGGCGCGAGGCCGTTGTAATCCTCCATCGCCTGGAGCACGTGTTCGTCGAGTCGCACGCAGCCGGTGACGTTCTTCGCGATGACGGTCTTGAAACCGACGGCAGCGAGTTCGCTCTCGCTGGCGATGGCCCTGGCGTCCTTCAGTTGCGCGAGGCAATCTTCAATCGCCTTGGGATAATCGGTCACGCGCTCAAAGCCGCCCTTGTGCAGGAGCGTCTCCGCGCCGTTCGAGAAGTCGAACAGGCGCCACTTGAGCGACGTGGAACCGATGTTGGCGATGAGGATTTTCAAGGAGTCAGGAGCTAGGAGTCAGAATTGCGGAGTGCGAAGCCTTCTGGCTCCTGACTCCTGGCTTCTGACTTCTCTTCATCACTGCTGCAGCCACTTGCCGAGCCCGGCGAGACCTTCATGCGGGCGGGGGATGACTTGCACGCTGACGATCTGGCCGACTTGGGCGGCGGCGGCGGCACCGGCGTCCACGGCGGCTTTCACGCTGGCGACATCGCCCTTGAAGAAGGCGGTGACGTAGCCGGAGCCGACTTTTTCCCAGCCGGTGAAGGAGACGTTCGCGGACTTGAGTCCGGCGTCCACGGCTTCGAAGAGCGCGCAGAGGCCCTTGCACTCGATCATTCCGATAGCTTGGTTTGCCATAAAATTAGTAATCAGTGGGTCAGTGTTCAGTAATCAGTTTTCGCGGGGTTACTTCTTCACCGCGTTTGCGTCGCCGAGGAAAGCCTTTGCGAGTTCATCGTGCGGGCGGGCGATGACGTGGCTGGCCACGAGTTCGCCGACTTTGCTGGCGGCTTTGCTGCCAGCATCAATAGCGGCCTTCACGCTCGCGACGTCGCCGCGGCAGATGACGGTGATGAGTCCGCCGCCGATGGCGATGGTTTTGGAGATGGAGACGTTGGCGGCTTTGGCCATTGCGTCGGTGGCTTCCACGTTGCCCGTGTAGCCCTTGGTTTCAATCATGCCGATTGCTTCGCTCATAGTTTTTTGTAGTCAGGAGTTAGGAGTCAGGAGTCAGTAAAGTTCACTTCACCAGTTCGCACGGCGTGTCGGGCTGGAGGTTGCAGGCGTTGCCTTCGTCGGTGTCGATGTGGACTTCGAGTTTGAAGCTGTTGTCCACGCGCACGAGCAATTCATCGAGCGAGATCGCGCAGGGGCCACCGATCTTCAGGCGCATCTTGTCGCCCGCCTTCACACCGTAGTAGTCCGCGTCCGTCGGATGCATGTGGACGTGGCGCAGCGCGCGGATGATGCCGTCGGGCATCTCGAAGAATCCGGCGGGGCCCATCAGCATGCCGCCGATGGTGCCCTTGATATTGCCGGAAGCGCGCAGCGGAAGGTCGTAGCCCAGTGCGATGCCATCCGTGTAGGCGAGTTCAACTTGGTTCAAGGTGCGGCATGGTCCGAGGATGCGGAGGTTGGAAATGACGCGGCTGCGCGGGCCGACGAGCGTCACGGTCTCCTTCGCGGCGAACTGGCCTTCTTGGTAAAGCCACTTGTGTACTTGCAGCTGATGGCCCTTGCCAAAGAGCGCCTCGACGGCTTCCTGGGTAAGATGGCAGTGACGCGCGCTGATGTTCACGACGAGCGGATTCGGCGCGGCGGCAGGCTTGGGCAACGCCTTGCCGAGCCGTGAATAAACAGCTTGCCGAACCAGATGTTCGACCACTGCTCGATGTGGTGGCGATTGTGTGGCTGCCATACTGTGGAACTATGTGGTAGTTTATGATAGTTAAGTCAAACAATTTCTTGCAATATCTACCAACATGTATTATCAAGTATCACAGCGATGCAAGCTGAAGAGCGTCAAAAGCGGATTGAAGAGCACTTGATGCAGAATGAGTTTGCCTCATTGGAAGATCTCTCTTCGGTCGTGGAAGTATCCATTTCGACGGTACGGCGCGATCTGGGGGCGTTGGAAGATAAAGGCTCGGTCCGTCGAACTCATGGAGGTGCCAGATTTATCCTTTTGAAGGCGGCTGAACCCGGTTTCACCGCTCGCGAAACCCCACAGCTTAACGAGAAGGAAGCAATTGCTGGCGCCTGCGCAGAACTGGTCGGCCCGAATCAGACAGTAATCATTGACGCAGGGACGACATGTTTCCACGTGGCCCGCTACCTCGAGGCCAAGACACCGCACGTCATTACCAACTCTTTGCCGGTCGCTCATTTATTCTCGAGCGCACAGACAATGGAGGTGGTGGTCAGCGGCGGGTTGATTTACCCACGTTTGGGTGTGCTGGTGGGACCGTTGGCAGTGCAGTCATTCGCGCAGGTTCACGCAGACGTGGCGATCATGAGCTGCGGTGGGATTTCCGCTGATGGTATTTTTAATTCACATGGACTGCTGATCGAGATTCAGCGGGCGATGATGCATGCGGCATCGCGCATTATTCTCTGCGTCGATCACACAAAATTTGGGCGTCAATCGATCAGCCGGTTGTGCAGTCTGGAGGAAGTGGATGTGCTCGTGACCGATCAAACACCCCCAAGAGACATGCTTTCGGCCTTGAAAGACGCCGATGTTGAGATTGTCACAACCATTGCGGCCGGCCGGCAGCCCACACCCGCCACGTCGAAGATTTCTCATCCACCGAGCGAGGAACAGGAAGCCAGCAACTCCACTGCGCCGAAGACATCGTATGGTTCCGAGTCCGACATAGACAGGTTTGTTGACTGAGAGTGGCTTATTGCGGCGCTCAGGCGGTGGTGATGATTTCGCAGAATTGAGCAGGCATGTCCCCTGCTAAAGGTTCCATCAAGTAGTGCATCATAAAGCTTCTTCGTGTGAAGGAGCGCAAAAGGCGGTTCTCCCCGGGCCGCCTTTTGTATTTATGGGTGAGAAACCCCATCACGGTGGCATCTGTCAGACAAGCTTCTGACCTCAGATGAGATGGGGCGGACTGAAAAAGCAATGGCGAGTTGAAATCCCTGCGAACGGGACGGTATTCAGGCGGGCGAGCGGATGGGCGCCAGGGGCACCGGTTGCGGGGCAGTGTGCGGGAGAGGCTCAGT
>SXGT01591738.1_pt1 | contig 23579 bp, 19 predicted proteins | sample 3176221 | NCBI WGS metagenome assembly SXGT01 (sample SAMN11356862, study PRJNA531348) | freshwater metagenome | isolation source: freshwater sample F1-120 | place: China: Fuxian Lake, Yuxi | collected 2017-12-25
GACCGCATCCGCGAGAACCTGATCGGCCAGCGCCGCGCCACGGTGCTGGAGGTGGTGAACCTGTCCGTCAACCAGACCCTCCTTCGCTCGGTGATCACCCACTTCACGACCTTGCTGACCCTGAGCGCGCTGTTCTTCCTAGGTGGCCCCAGCGTGCACAGCTTCTCGGTGGCGCTGCTCGGTGGCGTGATCGTTGCTACGTACTCTTCCATCTACGTTTCGACCAATCTTGCGGTTGCTCTGGGGGTTTCTCGTGAAGACCTGCTGCCGCCTCAGGAGAAGGAAGTAGACGAACTGCCCTGATGCGGTTGAAAGCCCCCCAACAGGGGGCTACCTCATTGCTGATCGAAGGATTAGGGTTAGACGGGGCGAGAGTTAAATCACAGATTCCATTCGGCACGGTGTTTAGCATGCAGTACGAGTGAAATGTCACCATTTTTCCCGGGTGATGGGTGTACACTCGGCGCGGCATGCTGCAATGCAGCACTCCGGTGAGGGGCGTGTTCCTCAGGTCGGTATCCTGTCGAGCAGGGCGCCGTTCACACCTGGAGAAGGGCAGAACAGAAAAGAATTTCTATGGCGAGCAGCGATAGGGTTGGGGTAAGTAGACTGATGACTGGACAGAGCGGGAGTGCGCAGTGGGCGGCTGCCAACGTAGCTACCGGACCTGCTGTTAACGGCGTTCAGCTGAATGCGTCGCGTATCGGGCATGGCAATCTTCAAAGCGCCAACGACGACATTCATCTGGGTTTAGCCTATCGTGCAGCCAAGCGGTTGATGGATGTGCTGGGTTCAATCGTGTTGGCACTGACATTTCTGCCCATCATGCTTTTCGTGGTCCTTGTTTTGAAGCGCAGCGGCGGGTCCGTGTTCTTTGGACATACGCGTGTAGGCCGTAATGGCGTGCGGTTCAAGGTCTACAAGTTCCGCACGATGGTCCCGGACGCGGACCTGGTGCTCAGGGAACTCCTCGCCGCCGATCCTGCGCTAAGAGCGGAATGGGAGCGTGATCACAAACTCAAGAACGATCCTCGCGTCACCCGTCTTGGTTGCTTTCTCCGCAAGACGAGCCTGGACGAACTCCCGCAACTTTGGAACGTGTTGAAGGGAGAGATGAGCCTTGTCGGTCCTCGCCCCATCGTTGCAGAGGAGTTGGTGCGCTATGGTCGCGCCGCTCGCTATTATCTCGCCACAAAGCCGGGTCTGACCGGACTCTGGCAGGTGACGGGGCGCAATGACACCGATTACCGCCGCCGCGTCGCCCTCGACCGACATTACGCCCAGACTGCAAATGTGTTTACAGACCTCATGGTTCTGTTCAAGACCGTAGGTGTCGTCTTGTTCCGTCGCGGCGCTTACTAGGCGCCTACCCAGCCTGAGATTGTCATTCTGGTCGTTGGCATTGATTCGCTGTGACGCGGCGTGTAGTTAGCTCCGGAGAAAAAATCATGAATCTTACGGCAAATGTTCAGGCCAAGACTGACGGCCCTCTGGCGCCCGGCTCGGTTACGGTACGTCCGTGGGGGCAATTTGAAAGCGTCACCAGCGGTGACGGCTACCAGATCAAGCGAATCACGGTCTTGCCGGGCCAGAAACTTTCGCTGCAGATGCATCATAAGCGCTCCGAGCACTGGGTCATCGCCGCAGGCGAAGCCATCGTGACATGCGCGGACCAGGTGTTGCGTCTAAAGGCTGGCGATCACGTGTTCATTCCGGTGCAGGCCAAGCACCGGCTGGCAAACGAAGGCACGACGAACGTGGTGGTATTGGAAGTGCAGTGTGGCGAGTATCTGGGTGAAGACGATATCGTTCGTTTCGACGATATTTACGGTCGTTCCTGACCGAACCTGGCTTTATCAGTTGTTAGACAGTTATTTGGAGATATCAGTATGACCCCGGCCAAAGTAGTTGCCGAAATCGGATGTAACCATAAGGGCGACATGGAAATCGCTCGCGAAATGATCATGACTGCTGCAATGTTCTGCAAGGCGGACTACGTCAAGTTCCAGAAGCGCACCAACCGCGAATTGCTCTCTCCTGAGCAGTACAACGCCCCGCACCCGAATCCCGCCAATTCGTTCGGCAAGACCTACGGCGAACATCGCGAATTCCTTGAGTTCACCGTTGATCAGCATAAGCAGCTGATGGACTGGTGCGCCGAGTACAAGATTGGCTACAGCACCTCCGTTTGGGATGTGACTTCCGCCAAGGAAATGGCAGCCATCAAGCCGCCGTTCCTGAAAGTCCCCTCTGCATCCAATCTGCACTGGGATATGCTCGCAACGCTTTGCGGGGAATTCGGCGGGCAGATCCAGCTGTCGCTGGGTATGACCACGCAGGCCGAGGAAGAAGAGATCGTCAAGTTCTTCGAATCTCGCGGTCGCGCCAAGGATCTGATGATTTACGCTTGCACCAGCGGCTACCCGGTGTCTTTCGACGACATCTGCCTCTACGAAATCACCCGCATCAAGGATAAGTTCGGCTCGCGTGTCGGCGGCATCGGCTTCTCCGGGCATCATCTGGGTATCGCGGCCGATATCGCTGCCATTACCCTCGGCGCGACCTGGGTCGAGCGTCACTTCACGATGGACCGTACCTGGAAGGGCACCGACCACTCTGCCTCGCTCGAGCCGGATGGCCTGCGTCGCCTGGTCCGCGACATCCGTGCAGTGTCCAAGTCGCTGAGCTACAAGAAGACCGAGCTGCTGGAAGTGGAAGTTGCGACGCGCAAGAAGTTGAAATGGGAGCCTTCCCAAGCAAAGGCAGCAGCATAAGGCTGTAAAGAAGGCCGGGATATCCCGGCCTTCTTCATTTCAAGGTCCGAGACTTGATCTCCTCTTTCCCTGCGCGATTTATGCTCCGTCGACTCGACTATTCCTTGCGTCCGGATTCCTCGGATCTATTGCATCTGGACATGCTGAGAATCATTGCCGCCTTCGGCATTGTCTTTCTGCATTTTCGTACCAATCTGTTCGGCGGTTGCGATGGCTGTGATGTGTTGGTGCGCCGCCTGGATGGATTGTCCCTCTTTGTAGATCTATTCTTCGTTATCTCCGGCATCGTCATCACGCATGTGTACGGCGATCGCATTTACACGTACAGCGCATATCGAGCTTTTATCGTCAAGCGGGTTGCCAGATTGGGTCCCCTGCACTGGTTGACACTCCTCTTCTTCGTTTGTGTCGGCCTGGCAGTCAAGTTCGGCGGCGTCGAGTCTGATCGAGCAGTCAAATACGACTTCGGGTGCCTTATCCAGAATTTCGCGCTGGTGCATGCCTGGGGAACATGCAGTGGCCCTTCTTTCAATACCGTGAGTTGGTCCATCAGCGCAGAGATGAGCATGTATCTCATATTCCCTGCGCTCTTCATTGCGGTGAAGCGATTTCCGCTCGTGACTTTTCTGAGCCTGCTGTCTCTATTGGCGGTGCTCTACACAAGTTTTGATGACGAGCAGACGCGTTGGTACGAATGGACTTTCCATTTCGGAGTGATCAGGGCGCTGCCGGCTTTTGCGCTGGGAGTGCTTCTATGCCTGCGTAGAGACATGTTGCGTGCCATCCCGGCCCCAACAGTACTAATGCTCGTGTGCATGGCTGCATTCTTCGCGGCCATGCTCTTGGGGGTTGCCCAGTCGTGGCTCGTGCTGACCGTGTACCTATCCGCCTTGTTCGCATTTGCCGCGGATGTGCAGGAGAGGCGTGTAAAGCTGGTCAGCCTGATGGCGCCCTATGGGCAGCTGACCTACTCGATGTATATGCTGCATCCGGTCATGCAGGCCCTGGGAATCACGCTCATCGGTGAGATGCTACTGAAGATTCGTGGGGAGCAATTGGGTTGGTGGACCTTGTTCTGCCTTCTCATCATGGTCCCCGTGTCGTATGCCTCACTCGTGGTTTTCGAGCGCCCTGCCCGGGACTATCTCGCCAGATTCTCGCGTTCCGGCAAGACCGCGCATCCTGTCAAAGCCGAGGTCTAGAATTTCGCTGCGGTTCCTCGAGCATGAGGTCTGGACAGATTCTGGGCCGCGGACTTGCCCGTCGCCATGCTGGGTTGTCGGTACAGCATCGCGCAGGTAAAGAGGAAGAAGGCGAGCACAGGTATGAAGGCAAGCGCGCCATCGACAATGGCAACGAACAAGTAGGTCAGGATGCCCGCTAGCGCAGCTTTTTGCAGTGCAGAGAGACGATTTCTGAGCAAAAGGCCATACACGGCTGGCATGAATAAGGCTGCCATAACGAACAAAAGGCCGAGAAAGCCGAAGCTCTGAGCTAGTCCGACATAGGTCAACTCAGGAATGGAAATCCGATTTTCGCCCCAAATAGTAATGGTGAAATCGTAGATTAAATCTATTCGATTGCCCAAGGTCGAGTCAGTGAGGCGATCTACCTGCCAGCCCATGAACGGAAGCAAGGAGGCAACCGATATGACACCGCCAATAGCAAGAGCCCATACCGAGGCGCGATTCAGCCTGATCAAGCCCAGCATGCGCAGAATGATGAACATCGCGATGAGGCCGAACCAGGCGGTGCGGCTCAGCGTCAGCACGATGGCTGCGACGTACATGGTCCGCCAGAAGCGCGAGCGATCCAGTGACAGGTAAAGTGGTCCGAGGATGAGCGCACAGACACCGAAGATGTTCCCATTGTTGTAGGTGGAGACCAGCTTCATCAATCCGCCGCGCCGATTATTCTTGTCGAAAATCATGCCGTAGTCGTCGGCATTCACGGTGACATAAGCGATCTCGATGGTTCGCTTGGTCGCCGCGTAAAGGAAGAAATTGAAGATTCCCCAGGCCACGGCCAGCCGGAAGCAGACGCTCACGACCCGGGCAATCTGCTCGTCGCTGAGGTCCTCCAGGCGACGGCTGAAGAAAATCAGGATGATGGACGGCAACACGATGAAGTTGACACTCCAGACGAGTGCGCCCGTCGTCGTCCCCTCAGGCGTGCCGGCCTTGATGATGGCCAGCAGTCCCAGCGGCAGGAAGCCGAACAGGAACTGTGCCGTGGGCATCAATCGGGGACCGCGCCGGAACGGCAAGGCCGCCGCCGCAAGCAGCCCGCATGCGCATAGCAGCAGATAGCCCCAGGTCACGGGGAGCCCGCCCAGTTTGATGCCCGCCTTCGGCAGCGCGAAGTTCAGCAATCCCAGGATCGCGAATAGCCAGAAGATCAGTCCGTATCTTTCGGGTCGTCCTGACGCGGATGAGTAATGCATTACTTTTCTCTTGGTTTGCGTGCGTGCAGCTCGTGGTATAGCGCTGTCAGCTGTGCGAACGTGCGCTCGAAGCTGTATTCCCGCTGGAATACCTCGCGCCCGGCGCTCCCCATTCGGCGGCATGTATCCCTGTCCAGTCCCGAAAGCGCCTTGGCGAATGCCAACGGTGTGGGGCTGGAAAGTAGAAGACCCGTCTGTTCATGTCTTACGATTTCCTTCAAGCCGCCGGTTGCTGCCGCGACCACAGGACGGCCGGCGCGCATGGCTTCAATGGCCACCAGACCGAATCCTTCCCAGCGGGAAGGGACTGCCAGGACATCGCAGGCCTGCAACTGTGCCTCCAGTTGCTGCGGCGAGAGCCAGCCCAGCATCTCGATATTGTCGCTGAGTCCGTCGAGCTCGGTCGCGTCAACCACGGCTGCCCCCGCCGCGCGGACATGAATGACATCGCGGGCTAACTCCGCCGCCTCCACAAGGATGTCGAATCCCTTCTGCCGATCCAGCCTTCCGACAAACAGAACCTTCAGCCTCTGTTCATTCCAGTCAGGAATTTCCGCCGGCTTCGGCGACTCGGAGGTAACGCCGTTGCTGATCAGGACAAGCTTTCTCTCGGAAATGCCGGCTCGGATGCCCTCGTCGACATCGAAACGAGAAATGCACACGATTGCGTCACAGCACGAGGCAAGAACTCTCTCCGTCAGCTGGAGAAGACGGATCTTCAAAGTGCTCATCTCACGGGAGAAGGCCCAACCGTGCGAGCAGTACACGACGGGCTGACGGATCAATCGCAAAGCAACAAGGGGGCGTACCAGGAATCCAGCGAAGCTGGAGTGCAGGTGGATCACATCCGGCCGGAACTCCCTGCAAGCCCTGATAACGCTGACGATCATGCGCAGGAAAGTGACTGGCGAACGCCCGCGATGGGTGAACGTCCGGATGCGATCCCTCGGTACATCCCGCAGCTGAAACACGCCGGCGTCCGGTGACACCACGAGCGTGGAGTGCGCACCCAGATCCTGCATCTGACGCATCGCCACGAGATTGATGTACGTGCCGACCCCGCCGAAAACTGTCTCAGCCACGTGCAGTACGCGCATGTCAGGTTCCTGCACCGCGAGCTGCCTTCTTTTTCTTCTTCTTGCTTCGTAGGCTGCGTATCCGCTTGAGCAGTTCGATGGCCTTCCGCGGGGCAACGATCAGTACTGCCACCGCATAGGTGACGAACCCTATCGCGATAAGGCTGAACAGATTGACAGCAGTCGTCTGCTCCAGTCCCAGGTGAGCAGGGGCAAAGTGGAGGACTGCTGTCATTGCAAGCGTGCAGATCACGCTCGGCAGCAGATTGCGAAGGTACGTGAGCCAGGACAGGCCAATCAGCGATCTTACCCAGTACACGCCGATAGGCAGCAGGGTGATGCCGCCCGCCAGGAATATCCAAGCCACTGCGACGATGCCTTTCTCAACGACGATCAGGAATCCGACAATGTTCCAGAGCGCTCCCAGGCAAAGGATGATAAGGCTCAGCTTCGGCTTGCCCATTGCCCTCAGGATGGTGCTGTTGAAGTACGCAAGGGATTGAGGAATGCCAAGCCATGTGATCACTTGCATGACGGGCACCGAACCAAGCCATTGCTCCCCGAACACCAGCGGAACGATCCAGGGCGCCAGCAGGGCCACGCCTGCGAAGCAGGGGAAGCAGATAAGAGCAGTCCACGATGTCAGCTCATAGAACGCGCTCCTGACTCGCTCCGGCTCGTGGTTGATGCGCGAGAAGGCAGAAAAGGAAACGCGGTTGGTGACAGAGGTGAGCGCCATGACCAGGGCCCACATGACCCGGGAGGCGACATCGTAGATGCCAAGTGCTGTCGCGCCAAGATATCGGCCGATGAGAAACGTATCGGCGCGCTTGCTGGCCAGGGCAACAATGTTTGACACCAGGATATGGACGCTGAAGCTGTAGAGATCCCGGAATGCGGTTCGGGTGATTTGGAATCCGGGGCGCCAAGAAGTCGTGAGCCAGAGAAAGGCGACACTACTGAAGCCTCCAATCAGTAACTGTCCCACCAGGCTCCAGGCGCCGTAGTTCGCCAGGGCGAGGCTGACGCCTGCGATGCCGCCAATGAGGGTGCCGACAATGCGTCGAACGGCCAGTGGCTTGAAATTGAGTTCTCGGCGCAGCAGGCCGTCCTGAACGACATTCAGGGAAACAATCAGCATCGAGGGACTCATCGCAATGAGGATCAGTCCCAGACCCTTGATTCCCATCATGCGCTCGATGGCAGGCGCTATGCCGATGCAGATGGCCATGGCCGCAACACCAATCGCGACATTCGTCCAGAAGGCGGTGTCCAAATGATCCGGGCGGATATCGCGCCGCTGCACCAGCGCATCGGACAGGCCCTGGCGAATAAATACTTGCGTGAGATCCAGAAATATCCGGGCAGCGGCGACCAGTCCGAAGTCGGCCGGTGTCAGCAGGCGGGCGAGTACGACGAAAACAATGAAGTAACCGGCCTGCCTGCCCCATATCTCCAGCATGGACCAGAGCACGCCAGAATAAGCTCTTCGCTTCAGGGAGGGTTGACGTTCCGGCTCTTCCGGTGCGTGGCCGCTCATGCAGGGGTTCCAGCGATCATGCCGCGGGTTTCGATTGCAAAAAGGGCGGCGTTTTCTCTTGCGCGAGTCAGGATCCTGTCACGCAACTCGCTGCCAGCGCCTACAAGATCCAGGGTGTTCCGTACGATCTGGTCGATATCGCCGGCCTGTGGTGGGAATCCGAACTCCTTGGGATCGGAAAACCCGAGCACCCTCTGCAGTGAAAGCATCTTGTGGGAGTTGGAGCCAAAGCCGATCGCCGGAGTGCCGCCCAGCGATGCCATGATCGTTGGATGATACCTACCGGATACGATCGCCTGTGCGTTGCCCAAGGCGGCGCACGCCAGCAGAATCGGGGTGCTCACCGGAATCAGCGGAGTGCCAGTCTTGCTTGCAACCCTTCGCAGAAAACGATCTCCCTCGCAGGCCTCGAATAGGCAGACGGCGTGTCCTTGCGCGGTGAAGCCGGCAATCAATCGCTCATAGCGTTGCGTCATTTCGTCCTTGTCGAGATTCCTCGCGCCGGAAGAACCCCCCAGTGCGATGTAAGGAGCGGTGAAGTCCAGTTCTCCGAAGCGCTTCTCTTCGCCGAACGGCAGCATGATCTTGCCCAGTGACTGCAGCGGAATCCCGAGCGTCTCGACTTGTTTGTGCCAAAGGAACAGTGCATCCGGAGCATAACGGACGTTACTCAGCCCCATTTCCTCGGTCGCGATCTGGAGCGATTGAGGATCGCGGACCAGCACGCCGTCGCAATTGCCGAGTACGCGCCTGCATTCGGCGAAGATCGATGGGTCTCGGGGGACCCGTGGATGATCCGAGATCATCGCATTGGCAAAAATCACGCGACGCCCCATCTGCTTTCCCAATGCAGCCACGCCGAGGAGGAACCTGAGTGACCTGCGCCAGGGGGTGAAAATCACATTGCCTTCGCCATTGATCACGACGGCATCGCAGCGCTCGATCAGGTCAACGATCTCGCGCAGTTCCTTGAAGCGCGTGGACTGCTTCACGATACGCCTTGCTGTCTCCTCCGAGTCCTGCGAGACGAAGTCCCAGCGTTCTCCCAGGGAGGGGAGATGCTTGAGTACTTTTGCCCCCATGCGCCCTTTGCCAAAGTACTCATCCGTCGCTGTAATCCAGGATGCAGGAACTGGAATGTTGGCCAGCAATGGAGATTTTTTCAGGTCGTTGTACAAGGTGCCGACAACAAGGTCTTCGCTGGCAAGGAATTCGTGCAGTGCCATGCTGGTCGCCCTACAGCCCCAGTTGGCTGTGGTTCTGTTATCGCTGACGTAGAAGATGTTCATGAAGTTGGACGTACGGAAATATCCAGGACCGGATGGATTGCTGGAAGGCTTCGGGATAGGGTGGAAAAGCGCACTCGTGATAAACTTTGCGGGCTCAAAGATCAGGCTAACATTTCTCGGGGATATCGAATGAGGAGTGCATCAACTCCGGCCCTCTCCTTGTGCGCAATAGGGACTGGCGGATCTTCGGGAAGGACGATCGCCTGCATCGAGTCAGCATTGAGGGGGCAGGGCAAGCTCGGTGCGATGACATTGGTTGACACGCAACCGTTCAATCTCCGTACCGGTGGCTTGACCGCATACCCGGGCCTTGGCCAGGTGGTTCTTGCGCGGCCACGGGACTGCGGGCTCCGGATGCCTACCGGTAGCTGGACCGCCAACCTGTTGCTCAGCGGGGGGGCTCTGGCTTATCGGCGTCTCGTGCTTTACGCCCGCAGCATCCTGGAGTCGGTACGGCCGGATGTGCTGCTGCTGTGTCATGACCGCATCTACATCGAGACGGCTTTCGTTCGCGCCGCCAGTGAGCAGGGCATTCCCACCATCCTTGTCCAGGAAGGCCCATTTTGCGCAATCGGCCACAGTAAGGCCAACAATTGGAAGCTCCGGGTTAAGCAATGGATGGCGCCTGCAATTAACGGATTGGGTATTGTACCGTCGATCCCTGACTATGGCTTTGCCGGGCACGAGAAAGTGCTTGCCGCCTCGGAAGGTTATCGGCGGAAGTGGATCGATGCCGGATTGGCGCCGGAGCGTGTGCAAGTGGCAGGCATTCCGCGTTATGACTTCCTGGCGGGGATGCAAGGACTGACCGGCACGCCGCGTGTTCCCCGCCTGCTCTATCTGGTCCAGCCGTTTGCCGCGCATGGAAAGGTGGATCCCAAGGCGGCGAATATCTTGCTTGAGCAACTGGGTGATGCGCTGAATTTGCTGGCCGATGAAATGCCGTTCGAACTGATCGTTCGTGCCCACCCCCGGTCCGGAGGCGATGACATCGGGGCTTTGCGAAGTCGGCTGAAGACGCCGCCGCGGTCCGATGATTCGGCGATCCCCGTAGAACAGTCGATACAACAGTCAGATGTGGTTATCGGACATTATTCGAGTGGATTGCTGGAGTCCCTGATCATCGGGAAGCCCATCGTATGTCTGCCGATTCCGCCCGATGCATTTGCAGAGCGCGAAGAAGCCAGCAAGCAGCATTGGTTGACCCAGGTTGGGGCTCCCGTAGCGAGCGAGGCCGCCACAATCAGGGCGGCGATCCTTCGGATGCTGCAGCCGGACGCCGTTATTGCAGATCGGTCCTTGCTGGCGGAGGAAGTGGGTACAATCGACGGCCGCTCGGCGGCCCGCTGCGCCGAGGCCGTCGTCGAGTTGGCCTCCCGCCGTCGCCATCGATAGTTTTTCCTTAGTTCTCATCCTGGAATCCTGCGTGAGCAATCTTTACAAGCGCCTCAAGCGCATCGCCCATCCCCGCATCCTCCGATACCTGGCTTCATCGCCCAGGGTCACGATCAATTCCGTTCACCATCACCTGTCGGACGGGCGGTGGCTGCCGGTAGAAACGCTGAATCAGCGTCCCCTGGTCCACGTCGCAAACTTTACGACCGGCAATGCTGGTGACGCGCTACTCACGACGGTTCTCCGGGACTTGTTCTCCCAGCAGATCGGAGGACTGCAATGGTCCAAGCTGCATGCACATGACGTGGTGGGGGCTTCCGAACTGGCTCGTATCAATGCTGCAACAGGTGTGGTGGTTGGCGGAGGCGGACTCTTCCTGAAGGACTCCAACCCCAACCGGGTTAGCGGCTGGCAATGGCCCATCAGTGTCCAGGCGATTCATGATCTGAATGTGCCGCTGATCCTGTTTGCTGTTGGATACAATCGCTTCAGGCAGCAAGGAGATTTCGACCCGTTGTTCGGGGAGAACGTTGTCGAGTTGATCCGCAAGGCCAGCTTTGTCGGAATGCGAAACTACGGCAGTGTTCGTGGTATCCGCAGCTATCTTCCGGAAGAGTTGCACAGCAAGGTGGTTTACCAGCCGTGCATGACGACCTTGATCAGCCGCATCTACCCGGAGCGCTTCCAGGGCAATCGCGCGAAGCAGGGATTCATCGCGGTCAACTGTGCATTTGATCGCAGCCAGCTGCGTTTCGCCGGGCGCGAGGAGGAAATCCTCGGCAACCTTGCCTCGGCGCTCAAGGTACTGGGGCAGGAGCGGGAGATCCGCTACTTCTCGCACAGCAAGGGCGACGAGAATTTCCTGCCCTATCTGGATCGAGCCGGTGTTCGATACACCGTGAATCGCCTGTTCCATCGCAAGGGAGAGGAGATCATTGCGGATTACCAGGCGCCCGATCTGGTGATCGGCATGCGTGGGCATGCCCAGATGATTCCTTTCGGCTGTGGCACTCCCATCCTGTCATTGATTTCGCATGACAAGATGCGCTGGTTTCTCGACGATATCGGGCACAACGAGTGGGGACTGGAACTCACGGAACCCGATTTGCAGGCGCGTGTTGTTGCGACGGCCCGCAAGCTGATTGCGACGGATGCGGAAACCAGAGCCGATATCGCGACAGTGCAGGATCGTCTGCTGCAGATAACCCTGGAAAATCTGACGCAAATCAAAAAATGCCTGGTTCCCTTCGGCTGAGACGCCTGCCCATGTGGTCAGCCTGCTGCCAGCCTCAGCAAATGCCTGGCAACGCTCAAGGCTCCATCGACATTCAGCGGGCCCAGCTGTTCGTCGAATAAGGCGGCGGGTGGAGTCTGGTTTCCGGACTCGAGTCCGCGCTCGATAAGGATGCGGAGCGCATCGGCGGAGTCAGCCATGTTGACTCCGAGCTGGCCCATGGCGGCCGCCTTCGCTCCCTCACCGCCGCGGTAAAATGCCTTGGACGGGATGGAAACGCCGACTGTCGGTGCCCCGGCTGCAGCGGCTTCCAGCAGCGACGAAGAATAAAATCCTGCGAACAGGTCGAAGGCCGGAAGCTCGTCGTAGAAATCTCCGCCCCCGGTGAGTGAGTGCGTAGCAGGAATGCCTGCGAGCCATGACTCATAGCGCGTACGCTCTGCTTGGTCCGCACGAGGGTGCATCCGCACAGCGACTTCGATTGACCGCTGCCGTGCAACCTGGCCCAAAGCGTCGAAGAGAGCTTTCTCCGCACGAGCTGCCGCTGCTGGCCTTACTTTCCCGTCACGCCTGAAGGGTTGGTGCAGCACCAGAACCCGAGGCGTCGATCGTGCCAATGCGCGCTCTCTCTGGGCGCGACGCCAACTATCACAGGCGCTTGCGAGCCGGTCAAAGCGGGGAGCCGAAACCAGGTGAATCCGCTCGGTCGGGATGCCGGCGCTCTCCACCGCCCGCGCCCGTTTGGCTGATGTCGGGAAAAAAACATCGATATCGGTACCGGACCAGTCGCGTTCAGGTAGCAGGCCGGCCCGCTTGAGCAGTTTCAAGGCCAGGGATTTGCTCGCCGGCAGTCCCGGAGTCGGTGCGCCTCTGGCCTTGACCAGTACGGAAAACGGCCCTTCATCTATCTGGGCCAGGGGAATGTCGCAGCGCCTGCAGGCCTGGATCAAGGCCTGCTCCGGAATGCCATAGGCATGACAGATCAGTACCGCTCCAACGTTCTCATGCCGCAGGATCTTGCTGAAATGTTCAATCAGTGCCTCGAAGCGGCGGACGCCGCCGGAAACGACCAGATTCGGCGCCGCCGTACGGAATATCTGGCGAAAGCCCAGCGCTGACGGGTCGGGCTTGATGAGCTTGGCCGGCAGCTTCGAGTAGTCCGCCCGGCCTCGTGTGTCGAACAGGGACAGATCGAGAACAAGTGGTTCGACAGAACTGCCGGCAATGGGCAGCGCATCACACACGGCGGCGATAGTGCTGACGTGGGAGCCTCCTCCCCCTGCCAGTGCCAGCCTTCTGTGGAGACCGCCATTAGTGTCAGCGCATTGAGGCGAGGTGCTACTCATGCAGCGTGTTGCTCCTTGCGGGAGATGCGATCTCGCTGCTTCATCATAGGCACTTCAAAGTGCTTATACACAAAAGCAGAGACAAGGAGGGATACAGCTATAAATGCCAAAAACGCGCCTACCGACGATGCCCACTGAAATGTGAGAAGCCAAGACTTTTCCGTAGTTAATGTACTGAACATGCGATCTGCAATAGATTTTCCACTCAGAGCGCACCTCAAGACCAGCATATGACATAAGTACAAAGAGTATGACCAGACGCTAATCTTCGTAATTACCGAGAGTAAGTAGGGTGGTGCAGAGATGTGTCTGGACAATGGCAGTATGCAGAGAAAGCCGAAGGGGACAACGGAGAACTGCAGGGTCCTCGCGTACCAATCAGAATGGATATCAGCGGTCTGCACATATGCCGCATTCAGAAAAACTATCAGTATCCCGAAGACGAACAGTGGTAGTGCCCACTTTTCCCAATGATCACGATAGTATCGGAACAGAACAGCTCCCACGAAGCCATACATGATTGCATCGAGTCGCATTACGGTCGCATTACGTATATCTGGCCCCCATGCTGCATCATGGGTAATCACGAAATAGACGCGCACTAATAGCGGTAAGGATATGCCTAGGCCAATGACTAGAATGCACGCGCGCAACTGGTTGCTTGTCGATTTTGCAGCCAACAAGAATATGACGGGCATTAACAAGTAGAACCACTCTTCAACGGCCAAGCTCCATGACACGCTGAACACGGTTGGTCTGATTGGTACTATGAAAGTTTGAGTGAACGTTAGATAACGCCAAAGCTTGCCAAGAATATCCATGTTCGTAATGAACACGGCAATGAGCACTTCTATGGCAAGAAATAGATAGTAGTTAGGCAGCGTCCTAAACCATCGCCTAATCCAGAAATTCCTAATGTCATAGAAGTCGCTAGAGGTCTTAATGACATTAAGAAGAATGCCTCCAATTAGAAAGCCGCTCAAAACGAAGAAAAGCTCAACTCCCAAGTAGCCGAGAACGAAGAAGTTATCTAGCTCCGGCACTAACTTTGAAAGAAGATGACGTCCGTGGGAAAGAAGGACTAGCACTATCGCGAGTGAGCGTAGTACGTCCAAGCCGAACAAGCGATTTTCGGATGCCATCACACTGGGCCTAATTTTTCAGCAAGCGAACGTTTTCGGCGCAGGTCTCTCTCAGTGCCGAGACGGCCTTGCCCAATCTGATGCGCAAGCCATCATCGCGAAGGTACTGGCTGGTGAGATCGACGATTGCATCGAGATCGTCTCCGAGACGAAGTGCAGGGAATCTCGGCTGGGACAGGCCGGCCAGATTGATCAGGCCATCGGATTTGTAGTCTGTGTTGGCGGAAAAGGAGACAATCGGAGTGCCTCCTGTGAGCGCCATGATGCCGGGGTGCCAGCGCCCTCCAACGTACGCTGCGGCATTGCCGAGGACATCCACCGCCTGCTGCACTGGCGTACTCAACCCTAGGAATGGCAGGCCTAGCTTGGCGGCCACTGGACGCAGCAGCGCATCGTCTGGCTGGCTGGACGCGGTCAGGACGACAGGCGCCAATCGTTGGAGTCGCAGGCAAAGTTGTTCGAACGCTTCACGAAGCCTTGCGAATTCGGCGCTCTGTCCCAGATAAACGGAGCTGCCGCCGACACAGATGTAAGGGCGGGTCGGGTCGAAGCTGCGAGCATCCTCGGGCCAGATGGAATAATAGTCAGGCCGGCCGGAGACGCGCGCGAAGGTCTCACGGTCCAGCGGCTGGTACAGGAATGCGGAGTCGGCGGCGAACCCATGTGGCTTGCCGTTGCGCAGCTTCCCAGTGGTGTCAAGGGAGTAGTGCTCCCGGAACAGGGCATCGTCAATGACCGGATAGATGGCTTCGGCGAGCGCCCCGAACGCCGGATGACGAACATCTGCGCTGTGATTGACGATCGCCACCGGCTTGTTGAACTGGGTCTTTGCCGCAAGTGCGAGCAGCAGCTTGAAGCGGCCTATGGTGCGGTTCTTCATGAAGGACCCTTCTCCATTGATGATGACCGCATCACAGGAAGACATGGCGTCGCCGATGTTCCGAAATATGCGCCCCTCACCGATCAGGGTCGCGAGCTTATGGAATTCCTGCAGACGAGCATGCTCGATGAGGATCGACCTCCGTTCCAGGCTGGCAGGATGCAGGCGGATCAGTGCCGGGCTGATGGTTTCGCGAAAGGTCGCCTTTACGAGGGCCTTCAGGGTTCTGGGAGTCTCTTCCTGCGATATGGGCGACTGGTAGGGAAGGCGTGGCGTCAGCTTGGCGTGGGGCCTGGAAGTGTCCAGCGTGAACTGGATATGCCCCGCGGTTCCGATCAACTCGCGAAGCTTTAGCGTGGTGGCTCGGCAACCCCAGTTCCTGCGATTGCTGGTATCGCCAATGAAGAAGACCTTTTTCATGCGGGATTCGAACTCGTCAGACCGAATGGATTCATCGCAGGTAGGACTTCAAGCTCTCGAAGTTCTTCAGCGTCTGCTGCCACAGGCGAGGTTTCTCGGCATCAATGCGCCGATGAAAGGCATCCCGGTCGTTTTCGAAGTGCTTAACGAGTTCGTCAACCTTGCCTTCCATGTGGGGGTCTTCCAGGTCAACAGTCTGGTCGCCTAGCTTCACCTCTTCCAGGAAGTATCGGACCTTGTAGTGATTGATGATTCCCATCACAGGAACGCCGATTCCATAGGGCAACATGACGCCATGTCCGCGCATGCCAATGACGAGGCTCTTGTCGCGGTAGTACTGCACCACAGCTTCGCGCGAGAGCATGTCGAGCATCGTGTGCTTGAACGGCACCTTCTCCAGTTCGAAAGCGGGGAGCGCATCCAGTTCGTCGATCGTGTGCGTGGCGATATGGATTTCCCAGTCTCTCTGCACGAGGCGCTTGGCAAGACGGGCAACGCGCCGGATGTTTTCCTGTTTCTCGATGAGCCCCAGCGTTTTGAAGCCCATGAAGAGAACGAACACCACGCTCTTTTTCTTCGGATCTCGCTTTGCAGCCCAACGCTCTGGCTCGGTGATCGACATCAGGTTGGTGGGGCAAGGCTGAAGCGACAATTTGTCGATCAGCCTGGAGGGAAGGTACGGTGCAAGCTTCTCGATGCTGCTGCTGTTACGCATGCCGAAAAACACAGAGCGCTCTACCGTCTCGGCGATATGTTCCTTGAAGTACGGGCGGAAGTCGTCCTGTCCCTTCATTCGGTTATAGCCGATGGCGAAGCCAATGATCGGCTTCTTCAGCGCACGGAGATTCTCGAGCGAAATATTCCAGAGCCAGTCGCTATCGGTATTCGGAATCTTCCTGTGGCGGTCCGGCAGCAGGATGCCGCCACCGCCGACAACCACCGCCTTGGCGTCAGCGTTGATTCGCGCGACATCTTCAGCGAGGACCTTCTTCTTGTGGTTCTCGTCAACCCAGCCTTGCTTCCCCAGCAGTTGATCGAATAGCCGATGCTGGGCATACACGATCATCACGTCGCCAGCGTTGCCATGCCAGGCGCCATAATGACTGAGATAGCCTTGGCCGCGGCGAGTGAACTGAGACTGGATCTGCGACCCCAATCTTTGCGCGACGAAGCCCGGAAAGCTCAGTGGTTGGCGACGTGCGATGAGATTCAGCCGCTTTATCTTGTTTGAGAGGGACAAAAGAAACTCCGGTTATCTGCGGCTTGGGGCCTGATGGTAACTATTGATCAATTACTGGCCGTTTCAATCGAGCGCAGGATCAATTCGCAAAGTTCGCGGACGGCCCCTCGGCCGCCAGGCGCTGAGAGGCGAAGGCCGCAGCGGTCGAGTACTTCCGGGCGAGCATCGGATGGCGCAGCGCCCAGTCCGCAGGCGGCCATGGCTGCAAGATCGTTGATGTCGTTGCCGACATAGATGGTACGAGCGAGCTCGACTTGCTCCGTTTCCGCCCAGCTTTTCAGTAACGATAGCTTGTCCTCAACGCCGTGATGGCAGGGCATCTTCAATTTGGCGGCGCGCGCACGCACTACCGCATTCTGCTCTTTGGAGATGATGACGGTCTTGATCGGTAGTGCGCGCAGTCGTTCCAAGCCTAGTCCATCCGAGCGGCTGCAAAATACGGCTTCCTTGCCGTCGTCGAAGGTCAGCACGCGGTCGTCCGTCATGACGCCATCGAAATCAAACACGACTGCCTGTGGAATCCAAGGCAATGTGCTTTGGCGTTGCAGATGCTCAAGCATGAGTCTTTCGGTGAAGTCAAAGTCTTCACGGTCGTCGATTTCATGGGATCGCTCCCGCGGCACCTCATGGATGCCGATGTTGCCGAAAAAGCGGTGGCCGCTCCGGCGGAATCCATCGACCTGCATCGCATAAACCGAGCCTGTCTCCAGATACTCCGCTTCACGGTCCTGGCGGCGCAGTCGAGGTACGACAGCATGATTGACACCCAATGCGGAATCGCGACCGCGCTTCCAGACGAAGTGGTGAAAGGCAGTCGCAGCAAATGCAGAATCAGCCGTCCCATCGATGATCAGTTGCGTCACGCCATCGATGTCTTCGGGGGCGGTCAGCGGTGAGGTGCATTGAAGGAAGACGAGCACGTCGAACCTTTGGCCTTTCTGCTCCAGGGCATTCAGGGCATGAATTAAAGCGGATTCCGAGGATGCCGTATCGTTCGCCAGTTCTGCAGGACGATCAATCACCTCTGCGCCGCAGCGCCTTGCGGCTGCTGCAATCTCGGCATCGTCGGTGGACACGATGACTGTATCGACCGAGCGTGATGCCAGAGCGGCCTGAATATTCCAGGCGATCAGGGGCTTGCCGGCGAAGGGAAGCACGTTCTTCCTGGGCAGGCCTTTCGAACCGCCCCTTGCTGGGATGATGGCAACTGTCTTCATGAATTAGTGCTTGGAGATGAATAAGGAAACTGGGTTAGATTTTTCAGCAGCAGACTGAGTTCGCCTACTTCCTTTGCCGAACTGACAGGCGACATACGCCATTGGGAAATTGCCCTCGCGGGTTGCTTGAGCTCAAACAATGCCGGGACGAAAATGCTGTGGGATGGCCTCCCTATGTCCAGAATAGCGGTGGATACCGCTGACACATAAGCAAGATAGTCCCAATCAGCGACATGTCGCATTACGCCACGACGGTCTGCCTCGATCGCGATGAGCGGGTATGGGGCCAGATCTTCTTGAAGGCGACGCAGATTCTCGCGGGGGTGGAGCAGGTAGCGAATGGTCAGCGGAGTGGCCCCTGCGACGGCCTCGAGGCCACGCCGGAATGCCTTGCGGCCTATCAATCGGTCTTCCACGAGGGGGGAGCCGATCAGGAGGATTTCGGGGCGTTTGGACTGAGGTCTCGGCGGATACGTCCAGCGAAGATTCTTTTGCTCGAATCGATCAAATATCTGGAACCGGGAGCGGTCAACACGCCGCTGTGTTATGCCTTTGGGATAAAAACCACACAGCGCTTGTGCAATGCCGCGCGCCTTGTAGTAAGTCGATGAAGTCAGATCGACATAATGTGACAGTCCATCCTCCCAGAGTTGAAAATTCCTGGCCAGCTTCGTTTCGACGATGAACCGTTCGAGGGGCTCGCCCTCCAAGAAGATAATCAGTGTCTCTATATCAAGGTCGCGAAGGGTCGCTTCGACCCCGCCGTAATAGCGCCTGTTGTAGCGAAAAGATTGGATAAATCGCCCTGGAGAGGGACGTAGCTCGCGACCAAGATAGAGCGATCTGGTTTGCTCTTCCGCTGTAAACAGCCCTTTAAGAGCGTCATCCCTGTAGAGAATCACGTCGGGCTGAACGTCGTTTTCTCGCAAAAGCTGCAAATGCAGGAGAGACCGCGGCAGCGCCGCAAGGCGGAGCAGTTGTTTTTTCATTAGCTAGGGATGATCGGTGACGCTTCCCGGAGAGGAACTGAGCAAAACCCCTGCCAACCCCTCGGCCGGTCTCTCGCGACGGGTGTAATGGTAATCGAAACGCCGGTCCGAATCGTGCGGAGGTGTCGGAGGGAAACCCCTTAAGCCTTTGAGGTTAGGAGAGTACTATGGAATCCTAACAATCCGGCTGACCGAATTCTTGGGCCAGAACCCGCAAATCTGTGACGCGGGTCGCACGGTTTCCAAGCTGGACGCGTTTGGGTTGATCAGTTAGCTATAATTCCGGAAATTCAATGATTGGGGGAATTGCGTGCGCATCGCTCACAAAATGATCTGCTCCTTGGCCAGCATCTGGTTCACTGGCTGCACGATCGTGCCCGGGTTGCAGGTCAATCCCGGCTCGACGCCAGAGGACGGTTCGTATCGCGTAGTGGCATTGACTCCCAAGGTACTCAACGAGTTAGCTGCTGTACAGGTAGGGGCCGCCCCAGCTTCAAATCTGCCCTCACGACAGCCCCTTCAGGAGCCGGGAGAATACCGGATCGGTCCAGGGGACGTTCTCTCGGTAACCGTCTGGGATCACCCGGAGTTGACCAATCCTGCCGGCGAGTATCGCGATGCCGAGGCATCTGGACGACTCGTTGATTCCGACGGAACCATCTTTTTTCCGTTTGTCGGAGTCTTCAAGGTGGCGGGGCAAACGGCTAGGGAAGTGCGCGATTATCTGGCCCGAAACCTGACGCGTGTCATTCAATCCCCCCAGATAGACGTTCGTGTGATTTCATTTCGCTCGAAGCGCATCCAGATCACGGGCGAGGTCGCCCAGCCGGGCACGGTCGCGCTGGATGATACGGACAAGGGTGTTCTCGAAGCCCTGAACGAGCGAGGTGGGCTCAGCGCCAATGCCAGCCGTCGAAACGTGCTGCTCGTGCGCGACGGCGTGACGCACAGGATCGACCTCGTTGGCTTACTCTCCGGCAGTCGGCCGGGGTCCAATCCCCTGATCAAAGCCGGGGACGTCATTCATGTTCCGGACTCGGCCGCCGACCGGGTCTTCGTCTTGGGGGAGGTACGTTCCTCGGCGCCGGTGACAATGATGCAGAACGGACTGACTCTAACCGAGGCTCTTACCACCGTCGGTGGGCTTGAGCGCCTGAGTTCGGATGACTCGGGAGTGCTGATCTTCCGGCGCGCTCCCGAAACAGCCGACAATGTGCCCACGATCTTCACGTTAAACATGGGCCGGCCGGAGGGCATGTTGCTGGCGGGTGAGTTCGAGCTCTCGCCGCGTGATGTCGTCTACGTCAAGTCCACTGATTTCTCCAAGTACAACAGCATCATCAACCAGTTGCTTCCGACCATTTCCGCCATATTCCAGGTGGACCGGCTTACAGACCGGTAACTCTCTCGCCTGACTTGGCTTTCCTCAAAAAAATAGCATTCCATGAACTCTGAACAACTGGCGTCGCCGGTTTCCGCCGTCGGCTCGCCTGCAGCGGAAACTGAAGTCAATCTTCGCGATGTACTTGGGATTGTCGTCGAGGGGCGCTGGATCATCCTCATCGCGCTTGTCTTCGCTATTGCGATTGGTAGCGCCTATGCGGTGTTGGCAACCCCCGTTTATCGTGCGGATGCCATCGTCCAGGTTGAGCAGAAGGGCAAGTCGGTAAACGAGGCTCTGGGCGACATCGCGACGCTCATGACCAATGAGACGCCAATACCCGCCGAGCTCGAGATTCTCAAAAGCAGGATGGTATTGGGGAAAGTGGCTGAGTCCTTGGGCCTTGATATCCGAATACAGCCCAAACGGTTCCCGATCATCGGCAACGCCATTGCTCGCGAGAGAATGAATGCGAAAAAGCCGGCCGATGCGCCGTTGGGGTTGGATTCCTATGCCTGGGGAGGAGAGCAGCTGGCTGTCGGCACTGTTTCTCTATCTCGCCGGCTAAGCAATCAGCCGCTGTTGCTCATCGCAGGCGAGGGTGGGAGCTACTCTCTGTTTGCTCCGGATGGAGATCTGCTGCTTGAGGGAGTGGCCGGTGTAATCGCCACTAAAGACCATGAGCGGTTTGGCCAGATCGAGATATTCGTGCGCGAACTGGTGGCTCGACCGAAGACGGAGTTTACGTTGGTGAAGCTGGCGCCCCAGGTGGCAGTCGGGTCGGTGGCACGAAACCTTCAAGTGGTCGAGCAAGGCAAGCAGTCAGGCATCATCAAGGTAATTTACGAGAGCGCCAACCCGAGGCTTGCCGTAGAAGTTGCCAACGGCATTGTTGATGCGTACCAGCGTCAAAACGTCGAACGGCTCTCAGCCGAAGCAGAGCAGACGCTGGAATTCTTGAGGGAGCAACTCCCGGAAATCAAGAAGAAGGTGGAGACTGCAGAGGCTGCTCTTAACGAGTTCCGCTTGCAGCAGGGCTCCGCGGACCTGTCCAAGGAGACGGATCTGGTTCTGCAGCAGAGCGTTGCGCTGGAAACCGAACGTCTCGTAGTGGTGCAGAAGCGTGAAGAAGCCATTAGAAGATTCACGCCGAATCATCCAGTTGTTCAGGCGCTTGATGCCCAGCTTCGCCAAATTGGCGGCCGCCAAGGAAGTATTTCTGGACAGATTAAAAACCTGCCCGAAACACAGCAGCAGCTGCTGACCCTGACGCGTGACGTTGAAGTCAATAACGCGCTGTACACTTCATTGCTGAACTCCTTTCAGGAACTCCAGATTGCAAAGGCGGGAACCGTGGGGAACGTGCGCGTAATTGATCACGCGGTTCCTCCATTGGGCCCCTTTAAGCCTCAGAAGTCCGTGATTATGGGGCTAAGCCTGCTGGTTGGCCTCCTGCTTGGCTTGGCGGCAGTTGTAGTTCGTCAAGCACTGCGTCATGGAGTGCAGGACCCCGGCATGGTCGAGCGTCAGCTAGGGTTGCCGACCTATGCCACCATTCCTTACTCGGATGAGCAACGCAGGATCATGCGCCTCATCAAGAGCGGGGATCGTTCATCCAGTGGCAATCCGTTACTGGCCGTCAGCGATCCATCCAGTCTCGCGATCGAAGCCTTGCGGAGCTTGCGGACCTCGCTGCACTTTGCCTTGCTGGAGTCCAGCAACAATATCGTAATGCTGACCGGCCCCTCCCCGGGCTTGGGCAAGTCCTTCCTGTCGATTAACCTTGGCGCAGTGCTGGCCATGTCCGGAAAGCGGGTGGTGGTAGTCGACGCTGACTTGCGCCGCGGTCATCTGCATGACTATTTGCGTGGTGATCGCACCCCTGGTGTGAGCGATTTCGTGGTTGGAGATGTGGAACTATCAGGTATTGTTCGCAGCACCGGCGTTGAGAATCTGAGTTTTATCTCTACCGGAACGATCCCGCCCAATCCGGCCGAGTTGGTTCTGCATGAACGTTTCGCGAGTCTTCTGAAATCGCTGTCCGAGCAGTTCGATCATGTGCTGGTCGATACGCCGCCAATCCTGGCTGTAACCGATGCTGCGGTGATCGGCAGCATGGCTGGAACTACGTTACTTGTGTTGAAGGCCGGCGAGCATCCGATGCGTCTGATCGATGAGTCGGTGCGTCGTTTGCGTCAAGCCGGTGCTCAAGTGCGCGGTACCTTGTTCAACCAGATGTCGGCAGGTGGCGGCTACGGCTACGGCGGTTATGGCTATGGCTACGGCTACAAGTACGGCTACGCCTATTCCTACAAGTCGGTAGATAAGTAAAGGGTGGCTTCTGACCTGAAAGCAAAAGGCCCGCTTCGGCGGGCCTTTGTTTATCTGTGGAGGAGGTGCGGTTGTGCGTTAGCGTCTACAGCCGCTTGACCCAGTCCTGAACTCCCAGTTCGATGTCCGTGTATGCCTTTTCGAAAGCTGACCGAGGAAGTCGATAGGGGTCGGCGACATCAAGGTTGCCTTGCCATTTCATGATCTTGTGAACACGGCCCCGTAGTTGGGGATAGGTGCGGTTTATCCAGTCGCTATGCGTTTGGTCCATCGTGAGGATGAGATCCATCGACGACAGCAACGGTAAGGTTGCCTGCTGCGCCCGATGCGTGGTGATGTCGATACCCTGTTCCAGCATCAGTTGCGTGGCCATCTTGTCCGCGGGGCTGCCGGACAGAGCGCCGATACCCGCCGAGAGGATGTTCCGTTTGATGCCGGCAGGAAGGCGCGCACGCAGGAGCGCTTCGCCTATCGGGCTGCGGCAAATGTTTCCAGTACAGATGACGATGATGTTATTGAACATTAAGGCAGCGGAGCCTCAGGCCTAAGGAATTTGCGTTCGGTTACGCTATGTCGAGCTTCGGAAAGCTCTTCACCAGGTCGTCGATCGTCTTGATCTGGCGCAGAAAATCCTCCAGCAGTTGCAACGGCAACGCACTCGGCCCATCGCAGCGGGCGCGGTCCGGGTCGGCGTGCGCTTCGAGGAAAATGCCGGCGATGCCCAGTGCGATGCCGGCGCGTGATAATTCCAGCAGCTGTTTGCGACGACCACCTGAGGCGGCACCGCCTGCCTCGCGGTACTGCAGGCTGTGGGTGACATCGAAAAACCCCGGCGCGTCGCCGGTCGACTCGCGCATCACGCGGAAGCCCAGCATGTCCACC
>SXGT01301426.1_pt1 | contig 23578 bp, 20 predicted proteins | sample 3176221 | NCBI WGS metagenome assembly SXGT01 (sample SAMN11356862, study PRJNA531348) | freshwater metagenome | isolation source: freshwater sample F1-120 | place: China: Fuxian Lake, Yuxi | collected 2017-12-25
GAGCGACCCCTGCACAACGTACACGTCGTTGGCGTCGGCCTGCACCCAGACCTGGCCGACATGCACCGGCGCGCCAAGGTCGAAACTGATGTTGCCAGCGCCGCTCTCGATGCGGGCCGCGCGGGGCCCGTTCCAGTCCGCGCCTTCCGAAACGATGGCGCCGTCGTTGGCCCGGGCGGCGCCTACCGCGTCGTTCGCCGTGCGCGGGCGTCCACGCAGCAGATTGCCGGTCGGGCATGGCGGCGCCGTCGGTTCGTCTGGCACGGCGACGCCTAACCCTCGGCTGCCGGCGCCCTGATCCCCACCGGATCAGGTCCAGTTCGGGGGCGACGGGTTGTTCCCGGGCGAGAGGGGGCCGAAGAGCTAGGGCCTGGGTCGAAAGGATCGGCAGCCACGTCGTCCTAGAAAGACGGTGCTCCTGCCGCCGAAGGACCTCGCTTGAGGGCATCGCGCACAATGAGGCGGCCGACGAGCGCGCGCTCACATGCAATACGTCGGCAAAGCAGCTCGGGTCCATGGCGAGGTTCTGGCCGAACGAAACCTGGGTTCCAAAAAGGTTCTCCGAGAGGAGTGTCGCCTGGGACCCGAGGCCCACGCCCTCCTGGAACCGGCGCCCCCGCAACACGCCCTGGTCTGCCGTGTCATTGTACAGTTCGAAGATCGCGTACACCGCTACGTTCGCACAGCCCGCGGCGACATTTCGCTCCTGCGCCACGACGCCGGCCGCCGGGATCGAGCGGTTGACTTCCGGCGGTCCCGGATCGTCCACCACGGCATCGAGTGTCCCGTCCACCACCCACTGTGCTTGCGCAATCGCTGTCAGCCAGACCCACATCGCAACCCCTATTACATTACTGCAGCATGAGGACGAAAGGCAGCTGGTTCATTCCCTACGGCACCAGCGACGCTGTCCCGACCACGGTAAAAAGGCCATCCTTCGGATCCCCAAACAGACCGAGCACCAGGTCGTTCCAGCCGTCTCCGTCGACGTCGAGCGGCGTAGTGTTGTAGGACGTCTTGGTCGATCGGCCGTAGGAAGTTGTGTACCCGTTGATCGTCTCGCTGCCGTCCCGCGACGCTGCGACCATGTACGCCGCGACATCGGGTGTCTCAAGCGTCCCGCTGAGCCCCTCCGCGCCAGGCAGTACCCACCATCGTCCGCCCTCATCCTCATCCACCGCGCTGCCGCCGATGGCGATGTCTGCGATGCCGTCTCCCGTACCGTCTCCCAGCGACGTTCCGATGGTCGCTTGCCCGATGTGTGACGGTCCCGCCGACCCCGTCGTCACGAGGCCGACGATTACCTGCGCCTCGATCCCACCCTCGGCTGCGACGGGTCCCAGCACGACGCAGCCGTCCGAGTCGGTCACGTGCAGGAAGGTCGAGCAGTCGTTCGGAACCAGGATGTCGTCGTAGCCATCCGCGTTGACGTCTCCCGCGCCGAATGCGCCCGACGCGTTCGGCGTGTCGAGCACAACCAAGTCCTCCGTCGACAACGTGCCCCGGCTCGCCGTGGAAATAAAGTAGACGTAATTGTCGTTGTACGCCCCCGGAAAGCCCTCCGTCACGTCCATGACGATCAACTCCGCGACGCCGTCACCGTCGGTGTCACCCGCTTCGTGCATCCACTCGCCCCACTCGTTCCCGGCATCGTCGCCGCCGTATTCATCGAAATCGTCGATGACCGTGAGGAGGGCCGTCTCGTAGGGATCCTCGTCTACAAGGAATGGGCCGTCGATCAGGTGCACGAATTCCTCGCTCCAGCGGTAGGGAACCAGCGCGTCCGGAATGCCATCCCCCGTCACGTCGGGCAGGCCCCACATGTCGTTCTTCTGCACCCCCCCCGGTCCGCTCGCTGCGAAGTCCCCGACCGCGACCGGGATGACCTCAAGTTCCGAAGCGAAGGACCCCACGACGGGACCTGCAATCAAGAGCGAGCCAAACCACAGGTCGCCAACGCCGTCACCGGTCACGTCGCCGGCACCTGCCCCGTTGTTCAGACTGTAGCCGGCATCGACGGAAAACACCGCCACGTCTCCCGTACGTCCTGTCCCGAGCATGGGTCCAGGAACGACGTAGGCGCGCGAGTACGTGGCCACCACCGCGAAGTCCATCACGCCGTCGCCCGTGACGTCGGGGATGGCCTCCGTCATCAGCCCTCCCCCCTCCCAGGTGCCAAGGGCCTCCGTCGCGAACACCTCGCACGTGCCGACGTCCAGGCCGTCACAGTCGTTGTCGCGGCCGTCGCACAGCTCAGGCGCTCCAGGAAACACGGCCTCAGACGCGTCGTCGCAGTCGTCGCCGGTTGCGACCAGCCCCGCCTCTATCGTGCAGACATCGACCGCCGTCGCAGGGTCGCCGTGGCCGTCGGCGTCCGCGTCCGCGTAGGCGCGCACCGTGACGCAGCCCGTCTCCTCCATCGCAAGACCCGTGTCCGAGAGCAGGGCATCCTCCGACGTGTCGAGCGTCGAAGGCGCCGGAGCGTCGAAGCCCGGCGTTGGCGCCACCGCTGGTCCCCCGGCACAACCGACCAGCGCCAGCATCCACCTCGAAGACAGCGCCAAGGGGACGTGCGACATGGGCTGCCTCGCATGGTGGGCCTAAGGGCCGGACGCGCCAGCGAAAAGAGCTGCACGAACCGGCGGGACCCGTCCCGCTCGCCCATGTCCCGCGCTCCCCAGTGTTGCAGAGGACGGGGCCGTTGGGCGGCCGACCGACCACGGAGCCTACCCCGAGCTGGCAGGGGGGGTTCGACCTGTCCGCGGATGAAGAAGCACCCGGGGATGGGCGTCAGGGCTCCCCCGAACTGATCGAGGAGCCGAACCGGATGTGGATCTTCAGCCTCCCTACCGCCCACGCCGCGCCCGAATTCTCCGAACGAATCGAAGAGGTCGTGCCGATCAAGGGCGTCGCCTCGTCAAAGGCCGTAGACATCGGCAGCAAGGACGCCCTGCTTTCCAGCAGCAACGGCGGCACGTGGTGGAGGATTCTCCGAGGCACCCAGTTCGAATCAGTTGAAGTGCCTGGCCTCGGCCGTGACTGGGTGGTTGTCGACCTCGAGGGGGACGGCTTCGAGGAGGTGGTCGCCACGGGCACGGGCGCCGCCGTAGACGGGACGGGCGACATTCTTTACCCGACCATTTGGCGCGTCGCGCAAGGGAGCCTGCAGGCCACGCCGAGCGCGGGAGTTGAGGCCATCATCGTGAGCGGGTTCGTCGACCACGATGGGGATGGCGTGCTGGACCTGGTGACCCCCTCCCGAACCACCGACCAGGTCTGGCTCTACCGGGACGGTCGTTTCGTCGGGCCGCCCCTTCTGCTCGGGACTGTCGGGCACTACCAGTCCATGAACCTCGATGGCGACAGACGGCGGGATGTTCTGGACAGCAGCATCGCCCATCAAACCTGGACCCTGGCACGCAGTGGCGCCGTCCATGTGCACGCCCGCCCACCGGCGACGCTCGTGGCCGACCTGGACCACGATCGCCGGCTCGACGAGCTTCACTTTCAAAAAAAACGGGCAGGGGCGACTCAACTGGCTTGCCTTGCAGCCCGACGGGAGTGGGGTCGTGGTCGGGGTTCCGGTGCCCACCGAGCTCGAGGGACTGGTTGGCGCTGGGGATGGGGATGGCGACGGCAAGGACGACGTCTGCGTTCGTAGCGCGGTCGCCGTGCAGTTCCTCCCCTTCACGGGCTCGGGCTTCGGCACCACGCAGGAGGTCGCGCTGAGCCCCAACTCCTTGGAGCCGGTCGTCGCCGACCTCGATGGAGACGGCGTCGTCGAGCTGATCGTCGGCCGCCACGCGGCAACGGCGCGCGACACCCAGGAACTCCGCATCTTGTGGTCGAGCCGGCGCGGAACCGGAACCTCATGCCCTCTTCGTGCGGCAGAGGCGTCGAAGCCTCGCGTGCTCGCCCCCGGTGTGACCGACGGTGGCAAGTCGGACTCGGCCATCGCGGAACTTGTCCTCAAGAACGGCTCGACGGTGCCAATCAACACGCGGGATGGCCTGGCTCGCGGTCACGTGCACAAGGTTGCGACCGGAGGAGACGTCGCGCTTTTTCTCTCCGGCGACCTTTCCCTGGCGCCGCCGCGCACGCCGACAAAGAGACTCCGTCGGCCCGAGCTCTTCGTCTGGTTCAACGGAGCGATCCGGGCGGTGCTGCGCGACGCGGAGGGGGAGCTGATCACGCGAACCTCTGTCCAGTCTCTTGGCGTCTCTCCGGACGGCACATGGCTCGCCGCAGGGGTCAGGGAAGAGCTCGGCAATGTGTGCGGAACCTTCGTCGAACGCGCCGACGGCCGTGATCGGACCTGCGTGGCGACGGACGATAAGGTCGTCTCCTTCGCGGCCGACAGCTCCCGCGCCATCGTCATCCTCACCCCTGGAAGAGCGGTCCAAGCCCTGCTTCCGCCCTCGGGCCCGGCGGTCCTTGCCACAATCCGCGGGCCCGGAAATCACGCCCTCCCGGACTGCGCCGCCGGCACGGGAACGGTCGTCGTCGCCTGCCTCGTTCGACCCGATCTGGAGACGACCGTCGGTCTGTGGGTCCTTGGCACGGACGGCGTGGCCACCCACGCAGCGCTCCCACCCCGCGACGCCAAGCTTGGGGCCGCTAGCCTCTCGGTCGATGCCAGCGGCGTGAGTTTGTCCTACCGCGGGTGGGCGCCACGGGTCTACCGGTACGCCTTCGGTAGCGGGACCTGCTCAGACCAACGGGAACCATGAACCGGTTCGCGATCATGACCTCGCGAACGTGCAGATCCCGGAAATCTCGCTCGGACTTGTCTACCGCACGACGCCGAAATAGCCATCCATCGATAGCAGTTCTCGCCGGACCATTACAAGCATAGGTCTTCAGGCGCGCCGGTGCGCTCTAGGGACCAATCTCGTTGGAGAGCGCCGTGTCCGTATGCCGCTTCGTCGCCGTCCTCGCCCTCGCCGTGACCCTCTCGGGGTGCCCCGCCGCGAAGATCTACAAGGAAGGTGCCGTCTACCAGGAGGCGGGCCGAGAGTACGAGGCCGCCAACCGCTACCTCGATGCCCTCGGGGTCAACGATGGCCATAAAAAGTCGCGCGAGGCGCTCCTCATGGTCGCCGAACCCGGCTACAAGGAGAATCTCCAGCTCGCCGAGGGCTACGAAACTCGCCAGAACTTCGCCGAGGCCCTCCGGCAGTACCAGGAGCTGGGCATCTACCTCCAGCGCCTACGGGATGCCGACGCCGCCGGCTTCCAGACGGTCGACGTGGCGTCGAAGGTCGACGAGATGCAGAACTCGGCCGCCGAGGAACGCTACCAGGCCGCCGAGAAGCTCCTCGTCGCGCAGAGCTACGCGGCCGCCATCGCGGCCTACCGCCAGGCGCAGGAGTTCAAGGCGGTGTACAAGGATACGAACGAGAAGATCGCTACGTGCTTCTACGGCATCGGCGAGGCCGAGTTCGCCGCGAAGCGCTACCGCAGCTCGGCGGAGGGCTTCGCCGACGCCGTCAAGGTGGGTGGCCCGAGCTTCAACGATGCCGCGAACCGCGGAGGCGAGCTCTACTTGGCGCTCGGCGCCCACTTCCTCGAGGCCGACAAGTGCCGCCGCGCCGTGCGCGACCTCCGGACCGCGCAGGCGCTCCTCGGCGTGGGCTCGGTCGCAAAAGAGCTCGCGGCGGCCGAGGAGTGCGCGGTCACTCCGGTCGCGGTCATGCCCTTCGAGAACCGGACGGGCATCAACCCGGCGGGGCTCTCGCTCGGGGACGCAGTGGCCGACAAGGTGCTCGCCGAGGTCCGCGGCAAGGCGAGCGAGTTCGTACGGATCGTCGATCGGACCGCCCTCGACACCCTCCTCGCCGAGCAGGGGCTGACTGGCGGCGCCCCCGCCAAGCTCCGCGGTGTGCGCTACCTCGTGACCGGCCGGCTCACCCAGGTTCTCGTAGAGGAGCCGAAGCTCGTCTCGACCGCGAAGACCACCGCGGGTCGCGAGCGCTACGCCTGCACGAAGACGAACAAGGAAGGTCAGTCCTACCAGGCCGAGTGCGTGCGTGACGTGGTCATCAACTACGTCGACTACACAGCGAAGTCGACGATCAAGCTTGTGGCCTCGGCGAAGGTCATCGACGCGAAGACCGGCGAGCAGGTGGGTGCGCCGCAGCTCACCGCGTTGGCCGAGAGCGCGGTCCATTACGCCGACAATTTCTTCGTGGGCGGGATCGCGACGGCCCCGGTGCCGTACAACCGTACCGGTGGGACGGAGACGATGGACGACAACATCATGGCGCTCGCGAAGGCGCCACGCGATGTGCAGCCGACCACCGTCCTCGTAGACCAGGCAGTCGGCAAGCTCGGGACCGACCTCGCGGCCGAGATCGTGCGCCAAGTCGACCAGGAGCCCACGGTCAGCGATCCGCCGACGCTCACGCTGCGGACTAGTCGATAGATCCCAAGCTCACCTGCAGAAGGCAGTGGCATGCGGATGGGCTTGGCGCCTACAACGCGGGCCCCGATGTACGCTGCGGCCGAATGCGGGTGAGGCGGACTGACCGGAGACCGGTGCAGAGCTTCACGCGTGAAACGAGGTCGTCGGAAGTACCGTGGCACTCTCTGGGTCGGGGCGAGGGAGGGGTGATCTCCTAGCTAATGGACGACGTGTCTTGCGTCCCCCACCGGCTCAAGCAAAGGCGGCGTCGGCGTTCCGTGCGGTATGAACCGCCAAAGGGCACCACACTACGCGTGATACCCTCTCCCACTATTGCTGTGGGGTATGGCCGTGGCTTCCAAGTCAGACGGTATCGTACCCCCCAAATGGCCCGGCCGGGGGACGCCCCGTGAACACCGCCGCGATGTCCACGTCGCTGCCGCCCCGGACGTTAGTGTTGTTCCGGTAGGGCCCGGTCGGGTAGACGGTGAAGTCCCGGCCGTCGAGCACCTTCGCATGCGCACGGCGTCGCTGATCACCGTGGCGGTTCGGCTCGCCTTCGCATCCTCTGTCTGCGACGGCGGCTTCCATCACTCGGCGAACAGCGCCTTCCAGTCCCGTGCCATCTCCTACTCCGGCCTCGCCGCAGTCCTGTACTCGGTCGGCGCGCTACGCGCAGCAGGTGTGTTTAGCGTCAGGTGGTGGTGGCGGTGAAGTAGCGGTCGAGCCGGTGGCCCGGTCCGTGAGCAGCGAGGATCCGGAGGCAAGTACCCGCCACATCCGCGAGGGTGTCGATGGCCAGTAGGAACTCCCCTTCTCGACCGGCCTCGACGAACGCCAGCCCGTCGTGGACGATGTCGGAGCGAAGGCCGAAGAGCCGACCCAGGCCGAGAGCAGACTTCACTTGGCTCGCTTGAAGGCCGCCGGAGAGGTATCGCGCCACCCCGGCCGACGTGCACCATGGCCGCGCAGCGAAGCGACTCCAGGGTCGCCACGCGGCACTTGCCGCCGCCCACCAGGCGCACCCAGAGCGGTTCGTTCACGGCCCACCGAAGGCCCAGGAACCCCCGACCGAGGTGTGGATCAACAAACCCTCGAACTCCGCGAAAACCCTGGGCGCATCGACCAGGGTTTTCACGGAGTCGCGGGGGCTCGAGGGTGCAACCCCCGTCACTGAAGCCACGACCCTCGACGCTCACTGAAATTCAACCCTCCGCAGTCTCAAGTTTGTTGACAGGTTCCGCCTGCTCGAGCCGGTCCGGGTGGATGTACACGACGTGCGACCCGGCCGTAGTCGAGGTGGACAAGCCGAGCGGCTCTTCGTCGAGCGCGAAGCCGGGCTTGAAATGCCGCCGAATCCGCGCCTCGCCAGCGACGAGCCGCAGTGTGGCGTTCCCACCCGGTGAGGTGCGGCATCCACCCGCGCACAGCGCGCCGTAGGCGGCGCGCTCGATCGCCTCCGACAGCGCCCTCTCGCCCCGCCTTTGGGACTTGCTGCGCCTGACCGTGGCGCGTATGGGCGAGGCCACGTGTCGGCCTAGGTCTGGATGAGGTGCGGTTCCAGCGGGGCGAGCGATCTGCAGTCCGCACCGCTCACCTCTATATGTTCGTGCAGCGCAGGAAGCCGCATCCGCAGCGTCCCGCCTGCGTCATCGCCGGCCGCTAGTCACTGCGCTTAAAGGCTCTACAAGTATCAAACTCGGCGACATGCTTCTTGTGGTTGTTGCACCACTTCTTCCGCCAGTCGAACCAGACGCAGTTCTTGCAGTATTCGTTGTACCCCATGATTACCTCGCTTCTACTTGTTAGGCCTCGTGTTGTCGAATGCGGCGCGCGCTTCTTCGCGGAACGCCTCGAATGCAGCCCAGACGCCTCCATCGTCGTGGCGTTTGGCCTCGAACCTCTCCGGTAGCTCGGCGCACCACGATTGGATGCGCCCAGACAGACGCTTCAGGGCCTCTTCACGGAGGTCTTCGGACGCGGCATTGGGCTCGCGCCCGAGGACGGCAATGACCTCCAGCCAGGCCAGCCACGGCTCCACAAACGCCCACCGGATGGCGTCTGCGGATCCCAGGTCGGCCGCGGCAACGCGCGCAACGCCGGGGGACCACTCGTAGTATCTGCTCCAGAAGACGTGAAAGAAGTCCCGGGCGACCGGATCCGCATTGATGCGATGGTCCCGCACCTGCCGAAGGGCCTCGATAACCTCGGCATGTCGTGGAGCAGCGGTAGAAGCAATGATGCATGGCTTGCCTTGCAGCTCGCGTGCCACGGTGATGTTGTGCATTGCTTTCACGGCTAGGTCAGGAGACTGTCCCTTGCTGTTTTTCACCGTGTGATCCCACCAGCGCTCAGCCTTCGCAATGCATCGCCTCGCATGATCTCGGTCCAGCCGATCGCCGCATCCTGCGTCGAACAGGACCCTGCCCAGCTCGAACGAGAGCCACGCAAGCTCCGGCGCGCTACCGAGGCGCCGCTCGGCCTGCGCGACGACTGCCTCGAAGTCTGACGCGCCAGCGTCCTCGTCGGAGGTCCAGCCCTCGTACCACGCCCCCAACTCACAACTGCGAGCGATTCCGAGCAATTCGACAATGTCGCCGCGGCTGTACTGGGTCTGCACGCCAACCAGTGGAAGGCCGTCTTTCGCAGACTCGAGCAGGTACTCCAAGACAGGATACGCCTGGGAATGCACGAGGGCCTTCCCTCCGGTGAGCTTCACGGCCTCGACGCATACCATGATCTTCTTGGCAGATAGAACCGGTAAGCCGAGGATCTGCTCAGCCATCTTGAGCGCGACCTCAGAACTAAGGCCACCGGACCCCAGCATCGCCACGAACACGCGGACCAGCGACTCGCCGTCGACGGCGCCCTCTGACGCCTGATCGTTGTCGGGCATGTGCTTCCTCTGGTATGCGATCGGGGCGGCCTTCGCGCAGTGTATTCACGTTCACCGGCCGCGCAACGCATCGCCCGTTGGACCGTGATGTGATTTCTACGGCGCGCCGTTCATCGCAGCGGCGATCGCCGAGCTGAACGCGTCGAGAAGCGCCTTGTCCTTTGCGGCGTCGGCCTCGCCCGGGGGTTCGCGCCCCGGGCGGCCCGCGGCTTCCGCGGCGCACGCGGCGCACGCGGCGCACGCGGCTTCTTAGCCGGTGCCGGCATCGGCGGCACCGTCGGCGACGATCTGGTGCCGGAGGCACAAGGAGCGCGCTGCCTTCGCCGCCGTGGGCGCGATGCGCTCACCGATCCGGCGGAGGGCCCGGACCCCGTCGACTGGCGCACCGTCTGCAATCGCCTTCCGCGCATCCTCGAACGCCGCCACCGCGCGCTGGACGGCATCGACCGCCTCGCGCTGCTCCTTCCCGCGGCACAGCCTCGACTCCGCCATCCGCGCGGCGTACCGGATCAGCCGGCGCGCCATCTCGACGAGCTGCGGCTCCTCGGTCCGCCCGACCGCGTCCGTCCGCGTCGGCTTGTCGACGTCCGGCCGATTCACGCGCTTCTTCAGGTCGGTGACGATCACGGCGAGCGCCCGGTCGGGCCCGCCCTCGTGGCCGCGCACGACAGAGGCGACGTCCTCAAGGCCGTGGTCGGTTAACCACTTCGCGGCGTCGTCCCCAGGCGAGTTCTCGATCCACACCCACGGGATCCCGCGCAGCGCGGCGAGCGCGTCCGCCTCGGCGGTCACCCTCGTCGGCCCATCCGCTGCAGTGCCGCGGGCGTCTCCGGCGTGTCCGGCAGCTCGACTGGCGCCTCGAGCTCCGCCGGCGGGCCGCCGCCTACCGCGGCGCCCTCGGTCTGAGCTGGTTCGTGTCCGACGACTGACCGGACGTACACCGCCTGGTCCCGTTCTCTTGCAAGACCAGGGCGTTCTGCCCGTCCTGCGGCGGCCGTCGGATGGCGGCCCGAGCCGGGGCTGGTGCGACGACCTGTTCCCCCTCGTCGCCCATCGTTAGTGCGTCCTCACCGCGCCATGGGCCCGCAGGCGGCAACTCGCATTCCGGCCGGACCTGGCGTGTGGCGTACTGAGGCTCGCGCTCGAGCAGATCCTCGCCTGGCTGTCCGCTCGAGCCGAGGTCGATCTCTGGATCGGCGGCGCGGGGTGCGGCGCGGTCACGGTGGAGTTGCGGTTCGCCTCGTCGCTCTGGCTGAATGTGCATTTCCACAGCGTCCTGCCGGACGGCGGGTGGGCGAGACACGCGGCCGGCCATCTCCGCTTCCATCGCGTGCGACCGACGAGACCGGACATCGGCCTCGTAGTCCAGCGCATCGCCGACCGGTGCGAGTCGTGGCTCGACGAACAGGTGGGGGATGACGACGAGCCCGGTTTGGACGACGCCCAGGCAGACCTTCTTGCCGCGTCGGCCGCAGGGCGGGTCGCCGCCGAAGCGCGCGCGGGTCGGTCTGTCAGCCGGTTCGGGGCCTGGCCTGCGGCAACCGGCGCGGAGGAGCACGGCGGTGGCGCGGTCGCGCGGTGGTACAGCCTGCACGAGGGAACCTTGGTCGGCGCGGACGATCGGGCCGGGCTTGCGCTGCTCGCGAGTTCCTGCTCCGTCCACGGCTTGCCGGGGGCCGGCTGGAGGAGCGGCCCGACAGCTCGTGCTGCATCTGCGCAAGCCCTGGCGGGACGGCACCACGGCGTTCCTGCTCACGCCGCTCGAACTCGTCGAGAAGCTGGCCGCGCTGGTGATCCGCCCGCGCGTGCACACGACGTACTCTTACGGCGTGTTCGCCGCGAATTCGGCCTGGCGACAGAGGTCGTCGTGGACCCAGCCGAGGTGGCCCTTCGCAGGCCGACGCGGCAAGCCGAGCAGAGCGGGCACTCGCACGCGACGGCCAACACTGCGCCCCTGGTCGACGTGGTGCCCGTGGTTGGACCTGCTCGCGCGCGTCTTCTCCAAAGGCGGCTGGAACTGCGCGTGCTGCGGCGAACGCCTCCGGCTCCGCTCTGTCCGCGGTGAGACAACCGGCGACAACGCGGATCCATCGGGGGTTGGCGAGGCTGGCGAGGGGACCGCCTTCTGGGACCCAACGAGGCTGAACCGCGGCCGTCCCGGGGCCGTCGCAGTGATTCGTGTTTTCGCGCGCCGCTCCGGCCCGCCGTTGCGCCCGATTCGGCAGCGCTGGGCGCCACGACCCCGCGGCTCCCAAATGCCGAAGGCGCTTAATCACCAGCTTCTACGTGACCGCGGCGGCCAGATCGAGCATTCTTCATGGCCGATAGGGCGTTTGACCGGCCTATCCTCCCGATAGGGGGTTCAAACCGGCCTATCCTCAAGTGCCTTTCCACAGCCTCCCCTTCCGCCCCATCGAGGCTCAAGGATCCGAGCACCCGATTCCCGGATCGCCTTCGGTGTCGGACTCGGCCCCGCCCATCTCATCGGCCGTCAATACCGCCGCGCCCTCGGCCAGCGTCCACAGTTCCCGACTGACCACCACGTAGAGCATGACCCGTGGTGCATCGGTCGAGTTCGCAACAGCGGCGTGGAGCTTGTCGATCTCCAATGCCCACACAGCGAAAGGACGGCTGGCGGACAAGGTTCGCTGCATCCAGCCCTGGCCGGCCAGGAGGGCTGATTCGGCAATACCCTCGGTGAGCCTGTTGCCGTCGGTCTCGCCCGGATTCTGCGGGGACGGCTCGTAGGTCGCAATGGTGCTCTCGAAGCGAAGCTCCGTCAGCGGCACGAAGATCCCGCCGAAGCCGGAACCGTAGTCGAGGTGGGCCTCCTGCGGTGACGAGCCGGGCGGGTTGACCGTGACGCCCATGGAGACGATGTGGTGCCCAGGGAAGATCTCGACCAACAGGTCGTTCCCAAGGTGGCGGACACGCTTGAGCAGCGCTCCCGGCAGTGCAGAGGCACCATCCTGTGCGTCACCTCCTGCCTTCCATACGTTGATCCAAAAGACCTCACGGCTCGCGATTCCGCGGGCGAAGTCCTTGGCGGAGACCACGCGGACGGCAGCGAGAAGTTCTTCTGCCGTAGGGAGTTCGGCGTCGGAGAGAAAACGAACGAAACGCATCCGTCACCAGGCTCTGTTGCGGCCTCTCTGCCGTTTCCTAACCGCGCCCTGTCGTCCACCGGCTTCGGTCCAGCCCGCGACTGCGCGAGTCGCCCCCCAACGACAACGTCGCGGCGCGGAACGGCAACTCCGGCGGCGTCCTCCATGTCTACTTGCCCGTCGCTCGACAGCGTCAAAAGCGAAGCCCAGCCGGGGCGAGAAAACCGGCGCGACACTCCCTGAGCTCACTCAGGACCTCGCCCGCGCGCAGGGTGCGAGTCGAGACGAGCGCATGCCCGGCCTCCGTCCGAACGATGTCCACCCCCAAAGCACGCAGCGGGGCGAGAGACTGCGCGACGTGATCGCTCACGTGCTCACATTAGCGCGCGACGACGTCAGTCAGGTGGTGGTTCCCCAGAGAGCATGGTTCGACGCCCACCTTGGGGCTGCCGCCTGGGCGCGAAGTGCCATCCGTTCAAGCCGGACGACGGGGTCGTTGGCGACCATCCGCTTCGAGCGCGCGTCGCCGCCGTGGTCTGCAGCGGACGGGTTACCGCCAGCCATTGCAAGCCTGCTACGCCAGGCCGGGATGAGGCGATGGTGATTCGCGGTGCCTTGGTCACACTTCGACCGGCTCGGGAAGGCGACCGTCGCGCCATTTACCAATGGCTCGCCGAATCGGACCTCACCCCATCGATGACGGGGCCTCCCCACTTCCCTGACGTCCCGGCCCCCACTTGGGACGAGTTTTGCGACGACTACGAGTCCTTTTTCTTCGACGGAACCAGGCAGGAAGTTGGCAGGTCCTTCCTCATCGAGGTCCAGGGCGAGGCCGTCGGCCACATCAACTACGATGGGATGGATTCGGCCCGAGGCCTCGCGGAACTGGACATCTGGCTTCGCGCCAAAGCCTTTTGCGGACACGGTTATGGCTCCGATGCTTTGGTCGCCCTGACCCGCTACATCCAAGAGACCTTCGGGGTCACCGAATTCATCATACGACCCTCCGGACGAAACCAGAGGGCGATCCGGGCCTACGCCAAGGCTGGCTTTGCCACGCTGCCGCTCACCGATGAACAGCAGGCGGAGCTCTACGGCCCGGGCGATTATTCGGACACGGTGGTGATGTTCAAAAAGTTGCCTGCCTCATGAAGACGTGAACAAAGGGACCCGCTGATTTTCCACGAGCAGGACCCGCTGTGTGCGGACGCCATCCATAGGCGAGAATGACTCGGCATTCCCAGCCCATTGAATGGAGCGATGGGAAGGCGCCGACGTCAGGGCCACGGTGGCGCGACCAACGCCACGGCGAATCTCGCGTCCCCTGAACGGTTGGACGCCATGAGCGCGGCGTCACCGGCGACGGCACTGTGTTCACCAGAAGGGAAGTGGTGCTGGACCCGACACGCTTGCATATGCACGTTCCCCGACGCTCCTGCCCACTCGACGTTGCTGGAGAGCGGCTCGCAGACCGCCGTGGAGATCGCCCTGCGATTGAAGGCATCGCCCTGCACGATGACCTCGGGGCCGCGGTACCCCGGTCCGGAGCCGATCGGCTCCCCGAGGTACGCCCACCAGAGGTTGCCCTGGGCCACCGCTACCTTTCGTCGAGCTCCGGCACCCAACGTGGCGCACGCCCAAACTCGGGCGCAACGTGGGAGCCAGGACGGGCGAACGCATTTCGACCTGCGGCGCTCGACCTCGACGTGTGCTCGTCCGAGCACAATCTTGTGTTGAAGCTAGAGCATGGGCCGATTGAGGCGCAGCCGGATTGACGATCCGGCGAGCCGGGTGTATTGTATCTCCATACAGGACTCCACGTGCGTCAGACCGTCGCTGTCAGCCTTCCTGCCGAGCTCACCGCACGCCTCGATCTCGTCGCCGACGAGGAGGGCACCTCACGCAGTGAGGTCGTCCGTGAAGCCGTGCGCCGGTACCTCGCGTTGCGACAGTTCCAGAAGGTGCGGGAGTCGGTCATCCCCTACTCCGAGGCCGCCGGGGTGCTCAGCGACGAGGACGTGTTCCGGTCGATGTCGTGAAGGTCGTACTGGACGCCAACGTGCTCGTCGCCGCCCTCGCCACACGCGGCGGGTGCGCTGAGTTGTTCGCCCGGGTGCTCGCCGTCCACGAATACGGCCTCGACGACAACCTTCAGGGCGAGGTGATCCGCGTCCTCCGCGACAAGTTCAAGGTGCCGGAGGCGCGCCTCGCGGACGTGGTCGCGCTCCTCGAAGGCACCGCGGTCCGCGTGCATGCGACCGCCCTGGATGAGCCAGCGTGCCGCGACCGCGACGACGATCGGGTGCTTGCCCTCGCACTTGCGGTCCCTGCTGACGTGTTGGTCACGGGGGACGACGATCTGCTGGTGCTGAACCCCTGGAGGGGCATTCCCATCGTTCGACCCCGCGAGTTCTGGCCCATGGACCGGACGGCGCGCGGGTGAGGGTTCCCGGCTCACCGAAAGCGGGCATTCGTCCAATAGTCGGAATGGGCGAACGCCTATAGAGCTTCTGCGCTCGATCCGGGAACGGTCGAGAGAAGGCTGGCGTCGGCCATGTGCCTGGCGCGATGCTCCCGAGAGCAGCACTGGCAGCCGCGGCCAAGCAGGGCGCACCGCGCCGAGCGGGCGCTCGGGTCCTTGGCGGCCACTGCGCGCGGAATTCGAGCGCAAGGGGACGCCCATCGGCAGTCTGGACCTGCTGATCGCTGCTCACGCTCTCGCGCTCGGTCGGACGCTCGTGACGAACGACACCCGCGCGTTCGGCCGAGTCGTCGGCTTGAAGGTCGAGATCTGGGCGGAGAGCGACGACGAACGGCGGTGACGGGATTCGAACCGCCGAAACCCAGGTTGGCCGGAGCCACGGACCCGAATGACCGCCTCTCCACATCGTGAGAGCGGGGGTCCCATCAATGGTCGGGATGGGCGAACGCTTCTTTATAGAACTGCCGCCCTCGATACGGATGTGTGCTCGACCGAGTACTATCAGGCGTTGAAGTAGGTGCGTGGGCCGGTGGAGGCGGTGTCGCTCGCGTAGCGCACGGCGCCAGCCCCTCGTCGACCTTGACCTTCAACCCGTACGCCCCGGCACCCAGGCTGGAGGCCGACCGGGGCCGGTGGATCGGCGACCCGCGACGACGGCAAGGAGGCCCGGCGCGACGCCGGAAGCGCGCTCGGGCGGCTACGCGCCACGACGACCCGAGCTGCCGAGCGCACCGCCACAAGGTTCCGCCGCCTTCGCACGATACTTGCTGATCGGGCGCCACCCTCGGGCGTCGCGGCCTTTAGGTTAGACCGCGCCCCCTCCCCGCACCCGGAACCGCCCACCAGCATGGCTACCCCGATCGACAACCCGATCCTGAACTCCCCCTTTGAGGAGCCCTCCCGTCACTTCGCCTTCGACGACGATGGGATTACGTCCGAGGTCGCGCGCGGGCGGCGCGAGAGCGTGTCGTTCATCCCGATCCCGCCGCCGAAGAAGAAGGCCAAGCAAGCCAGCTTCGAGTTCATGGGAGAGAAGGTCAACAAGAACGTCCTGGTCAACAGGGTGAGAGGCGAGGTCAGTGCCTGGCGCGCGGGAGGGTGGCACGGGGCCACCGAGACCACAAAGGCACTGCTGCGCTTCTGGACGGAGCGCGAGGAGAACCGCCTCTTCTTCGCCCAGATCGAGGCCCTGGAGACCGCGATCTTCGTCGCGGAGGTGGCGGCGACCAGCAACCGGGCGTGGGTGACCAACGAGATTCGCGCCGCGAACGAGGGCTGCAACCCCGGGTTGTTCCGTGTGGCCTTCAAGATGGCGACTGGGGCGGGCAAGACCGTCATCATGGCCATGTTGATCGCCTGGCAGACCCTCAACAAGCTGGCCAAGCCGAAGGACCGGCGGTTCGCAAGCCGGTTCCTGATCGTCACGCCGGGGGTGACCATCCGGGATCGCCTGCGGGTCCTCCTGCCGAACGACCCGCAGAACTACTACAAGCAACGCGGCATCGTCCCGGAAGCAGACCGTGAGAAGCTGCTCAAGGCCACGATAGTCCTCACTAACTACCACGCCTTTCGCCTGCGAGAGACGCTGGAGGCGAGCGCGCTGACGAAGAAGATCGTGCGCGGTCGCAACCCCGCTCCCAGCCCGTTCACCGAGACTCCCGACCAGATGGTTCGTCGGGTGTGCGGCGACCTCTTCGGCCCGAGGGGGGTCAGCGAGGTCATCGTGCTCAACGACGAGGCCCACCACTGCTACCGCCGCAAGCCTTCTTACGATGACGGCGAAGCGCTCGTGGGGGAGGACCGCACCGAAGCCGAGAAGCGCAACGACGAGGCCCGCCTTTGGATCACTGGCATCGAGGCGGTCGAGAAGCGCCTGGGCGTCAAGACCGTCTTCGACCTGTCCGCCACGCCCTTCTTCCTGCGCGGCTCGGGGTGGTCGGAGGGCACGATCTTCCCTTGGGTGGTCTCCGACTTCTCGCTCATCGACGCCATCGAGGCGGGCATCGTGAAGGTGCCGCGAGTGCCGATCGCCGACAATACGATGACGGGCGACTTGCCCGTCAACCGTGACCTCTGGGCGAGGATCAGGGACCACCTGCCCCGCAAGGGCCGAAAGACCGAGGCCGTCGGGGGTGAGCCCCGCCTCCCCGCCGAGCTCGAGGGCGCGCTCAACAGCCTCTACCGCAACTATGCACGCTCCTTCGAGGACTGGGCGGCGAAGCGCAGCCTGCCGGAATCGCAGGCCACTCCCCCGGTCTTCATCGTCGTCTGCAACAACACCAATGTCTCGAAGCTCGTGTACGACCACGTCGCCGGGTACACGAAGGCTGTGAAGGGCGCGGACGGGGCGGCCGTCGATGTGCTCGTCCCAGGGAAGTTGCCGCTGTTCAGCAACGTCGCCGACGGCCGGTGGCTCCACCGCCCGATGACGGTGCTAATCGACAGCGAGCAGTTGGAGAGCGGCGACGCCATGAACGCCGACTTCAAGAAGATGGCCGCGCAGCAGATCGAGGAGTTCAAGAACGAATATCGGGCGCGTTACCCGGGTCGCGATGCCGAGCGGCTGACCGACGAGGACCTTCTGCGCGAGGTGATGAACACGGTCGGGAAGCCGGGGAAGCTCGGGGAGCACGTCCGATGCGTCGTGTCCGTCGCGATGTTGACCGAGGGGTGGGACGCGAACACGGTCACGCACGTCCTCGGGGTGCGCGCCTTCGGCACCCAGCTCCTGTGCGAACAGGTCGTGGGCCGGGCGCTCCGGCGCGTGAGCTACCTGGCGAGCCCTCGCGCGACGGCTGACGGCGAGGTGCACGACACCTTCGTGCCCGAGTACGCCGAGGTGTACGGCGTGCCTTTCAGCTTCATCCCGGCCTCCGGAGGCACGGAGGAGCCGCCTCCGTTGCAGCCGCCCACCCGCGTGCGGGCGCTACCCGAGCGCGCGCATCTGGAGATTCGCTTCCCGAACGTCTGGAAGTACGGGTACGACCTCCCCCGCGAGCACATCTCCGCGAACTTCGGCCCCGACGCGGTGTACGAGTTGACCACATCAGCGGTCCCGACGTGGACCGAGAACGCGCCCATCGTCGGCCTCCACAGCGAGATGACGCTGGACGACTACCGGAAGGCGCGCGAGTCCACCATCGCGTTCCACCTGACCCGGCACGTCTTGGAGACCTTTTTCCGCGAGACGGGCGAGGCAACGGTCGCGGGCGCGGCCGTGGGGAGCGTGCCGCCGTGGATGTTCCCGCCGGTACTGGACATCACGCGCCGCTGGCTCCGAGAGTGCGTCGTGTGTCGCGACGACACCTTCCCGCAGATGCTGCTCATCTCGGAGCTTGCCCGCACGGCGGCCGACAAGATCTACCGCTCCATCGTGCGGGGCACCTCGGGAGACCTCAAGCTGCGCGCTTTCCTCCGCCACTACAACGAGTACGGCAGCACACGGCACGTCGACTTCCTGACCCGGCGTCCGACATGGAGGACCAGGGCGGACCTCTGCCATGTCTCGCACGTCGTCGCGGACACCGAGTCGTGGGAGCAGAAAGTCGCGCAGGCGCTGGAGGCGATGGACGACGTGGTGGCCGCATACGTAAAGAACGACCGGTCGGTGGGCTTCACGATCCCTTACAGCTTCCAGGGCGACGAGCGCTCCTACTACCCGGACTTCATCGCGCGGGCGCGAGTCGGCCCAGCCCTGCTCAACATCGTCTTGGAGGTCAGCGGTCACAAGCGCGAAGACAAGAAGGCGCGCGTCGAGACGGCGCGCGCGCTCTGGATCCCCGCCGTCAACAACCTGCCAGGCGGCGAGCGCTGGGCCTTCGTCGAGATTCTCGATCCCTGGCGGACGCAAGCGGAGCTTCGACGCGAACTGGCCGCGATGGCCGAGGAGATGCCGTCGTGAGCAAGCGCAACGACCCCGTGGACGCAATTCTCCACAAGACCACCCGCAAGAACATCCCGACGCAGGAACTCCGCGACTTCGTCCGCGAGCCGGAGCCCGAGCGGATGCTCTACCCTCGCGATCCCTCGCTCGATCCCCAGCTCGTGTGGAAGGGGAAGGACGCCCAAGACGCAGGGGGGCTGGCCGTGGACGTGCTGCACATCTACATCCAGGAGACCGTCGAGCCGCGCGCCATCGTCGAGAACGTACGAGCGGAAGTTCCCGAAGAGGAACGGCAGGTCGGGCTCTTCAGTGCGTTCGAGAAGCTCCCGTTCGAGGCCCGCGTCGAGTTCTACCAGCACCCGGGCGACTGGACCAACCGCCTGATCCTTGGCGACTCACTCCTTGTTCTGACCTCCCTCGCGGAGAAGGAAGGACTCAAGGGCATGGCCCAGATGGTGTACATGGACCCACCCTACGGCATTGAGTTCGGGTCCAACTGGCAGGTCTCCACGCGGAAGCGGAAGGTCGACGACGGCAAGCTCGACGACCTCACGCGCCAGCCTGAGCAAATTCGAGCCTTCCGCGACACATGGAAGCTCGGAATCCATAGCTACCTTGCCTACCTTCGGGATCGGTTCACCGTCGCGCACATGCTGCTGAGCGAGTCGGGGTCCATCTTCGTGCAAATCGGCGACGAGAACGCGCACCTGGTCCGCAGCGTGCTGGACGAGGTGTTCGGCTCCGAGTGCCACGTCGTCACCATCGTGGTGAAGAAGAAGGGCAGCCAGAAAAGCACCTTGCTCGACCCGGTGAACGACTACATCCTCTGGTACTCGCGGAGCCCCCGGTCGGATCGCGAGGAGTCCCGCATCAAGTTCCGCGCATTGTGGGAGAAGCGGGAGCTCGACGCAGAGACGCTCGGCGAGTTCAAGACGGTCGAGTTGCCTGGCGGCCGCGTGTTCGACATGGGTGAGGTGCCCGCGCCCGACGGTGTGGCAACGGACTACCGCCTTCGACCGAAGCAGCTCTTCAAGGATCACCCCAACGCGCGGCTGTTCCGGCCGTGGCCGATCACGAACGGCGGCAGTCGTCCGAACCAGATGGACGAGATCGAGTTCGATGGCCGTTCATTCCCCCCGCCAAAGGGGAATTGCTGGCGTCACACGACCCGCACTTCCGATGGCTCGGTGCCCGGCATGACGCGCATCAGGTGGGCGAAGCGCCTCATCCCCGGGAAGACGGCCCTCGACTACAAGCGGTACCTCGACGACTTCCCGTACAAGATGATCTCAAATTGGTGGGATGGGCTCGGCGGCGCCCCCGACCAGGTCTACGTCGTCCAGACCAACGAGGAGATCGTCAAGCGCTGCCTCCTCATGACCACCGACCCGGGCGATCTCGTCATCGACCCGACCTGCGGCAGCGGTACGACGGCGTTCGTGGCCGAGCAGTGGGGGCGGCGTTGGATCACCAGCGATACCAGCCGCGTCGCGCTCGCGCTCGCGCGCACGCGGATGATGGCCGCGACCTACCCGTACTACCTGCTCCTCGACTCGACCGAGGGGCGCGCGAAGGAGGGCGAGGTCGGCGGCACCCCACCGAACGGCGGTGCTCCCACCGGCGACATCCGAAAGGGCTTCATCCTCAAGCGAGTGAACCGGGTGACGTCCGGTTCTATCGCCTCGAACCCCGATATTCGGGAGGGCATGGACGGTGAGCGACTCGACGCAGCGATCCGGCGCCACGGCGAGCCGGTCTACCTGTTCGACGAGCCCTACCCGGATGGCAAGCGGGTGCGAGTGGCGGGACCGTTCACGGTCGAAAGCCTGTCGCCGCACCGGATGCTCGTGCCAGCCGCGGAGGGCGAGGAGGCCCCCGCGAACCGGGACGAGACCGAGTTCGTCGAGATGGTCATAGAGCACCTTCGGCGCTCCGGCGTCCAGAACACCAAGAAGGAGGAGCGACTGGAGTTCAGCCGGTTGGTGGCGATCACCGGCGGCTGGCTCCAGGCAGCGGGCGAGTACACGGATGGCGAGGGCAAGGCGCGCCGCGTGGCAGTCTCAATCGGGCCCGAGCACGGCACCGTTGGGCCCGACCAGGTGAAGGAGGCCGCGAAGGAGGCGGTCCAAGGGCGCGGCTACGACCTCCTCATCGTGTGCGGATTCGCTTTCGACCCCCATGTGAGCCAGGAATCGAAGCGCTTCGGGGGGCTGACCGTGCTGCCGACCCGCATGAATGCCGATCTCGCGATGGGGCCGGACGTTCTCAAGAACACCGGTGCGGGCAACCTCTTCATGGTCTTCGGGGAGCCGGACATCAGCTTCCAGGTGCAGGCGGACGGGAAGCTCGTCGTCAACCTCAACGGGCTCAACATCTACGACCCCACGACCGGCGAGGTTCGCGACTACGAGCCCGACGAGATCGCGTGCTGGTTCCTCGATACGCGCTACAACGGGGAGAGCTTCTACGTGCGCCACGCCTACTTCACGGGGGCGCGCGACCCCTACGTGAAGCTGAAACGGGCGCTACGCGCGGAAATCGACGAGGAGGCGTGGGCATCGCTGCGCGGCACGACGAGCCGCCCATTCTCGCCTCCGTCCACCGGCAAGTTCGCCGTGAAGGTGATCAACCACTACGGCGACGAAGTGATGAAGGTCTTCGAGGTCAAGTCGGCGGGGCGGCGGAAGTGAGGCGTGTAGTCTTTTTCAAGTGCGGCGTTTTATTGGCCTGTACGGATGTTCTGGTGATGTATTGATAGGTGCTTGAGCGCCGCTGCCACCGCCACCACCCCGCCCCCGCCCGTCCGGGCGACGCGGAAATCCGGGTGGCATTGCTTCGGCGTTTGAGGACCGCACATGCGCGCCATGAGGACACCGCGTTCTTCAGGAGCTGGGGTTCTGCCGAGGTCAGGTTCGCGTCGATGTCGCGCTTGTCAACGGCATTTTCCACGGGTTCGAGATCAAGTCCGACCGAGACAGCCCGCGTCGCCTCGCAGGGCAGGTGGACCTGTACGGCCGGGTGCTTGACAGCGCGACGCTGGTGGTCGGCTCGGGCCACATCGAGGGCGCTGTGGCCCTCCTGCCCTCGTGGTGGGAGGGCCAGGTCGTCCACGGCCCAGCGGATCGGCCCCGGTTGGCGCGGCTCCGCGCCGGGCGCAGAAACCCCACCAGGGAGGCGGGGGCGTTGGTGGAGCTCCTGTGGAACTGGGACGCGCTGGCCCTCGTCGAAGTCCGGGGGGCCCGCGAGGCTACCGCGGGCGGCCGCGGCGCGAGGCCTGGGACCCCGTGTGCGAGCTGTACCAGGTTGAGGAGATCGCCACCGCCGTGCGGGCGGCGCCCAAGGCCAGGTCAGCGCTTCCAGGCACTCCACTGCCCGTCTGAAGTTGTGCCCCAGTGCCCACCGGCGCCAAGCCTCTGCGCCTCCGAGTCCAGCCGCGCCCCCCGCGCCGGCCACCATGTCCCCGCAACCGGCGCAGTGCCTCGCCCCTGCGAAGCGGGCCTTGACGTGCCCGTACACGAGCTGCACCGCGAGGTTCGGGAACTCGGGAATTAGATGCTTGGACGTACGTTCCGCGTGCTCTCGCCCTTGATGAGGAGCCACTCGTCCTTCAGCGTGTACCTGATGGAGGCCGACACCGGCACGATCGTCGGGTCGAACGCCCTCGATCCCCTATGGGTACTGGATCGCGCAGTCGCTAAAGGTCGGCAGTCGCGCCAGACCCGCCCGGTTGGCATGGAGACCATCTCGCCAGGCGATCCACTCGGCCCGATCCACACGGGCGTGCGAGTTCTACCCGCCGCCCTGCATGCCTCTACGCGGGCCGGTTCCACTGGGGTGGGCGCGTTTACGCCGGGAAGGACCCCGCGCTCGTCCGCTGGGAGCCATACGAGCGCGTCCAGGGCCGCTCCACAGTCACCCCTACACCCGCCCTCGCGAGTTGATCTTCGCCTACACGGGTTTGATCATGTGTGGGCACTGTGGCGCCGCCGTCACGGCGCAGATTAAGAAAGAGAACTACATCTACTATCACTGCTCGCGGTACTGGCGGCCGGGCGTGACAACCGAGGCAAAGGTGGTTGCCGAGTGGCTCCGCGCAGTTTCCGTGCTCCCGTTGCCCGAGCACCTGGTCGACGCGGTCAAGCGGACGCTCATGGGCTCCCGCGAGGAGATTGAACTGGACGTCGGGCCCGGTTGCTGCCGCGACCGCCTGCATGGACCGCCTCGGGAAGCTGGTGAACGCCGCCTACGAGGACAACCTCGAAGGTCGCATCGACAACGACTTCTTCAACGCAAGACGCGCCGAATGGGAGCGGCTGCGCGCCGAGGCCGCCGACGAGGTCTTCCGGCTCGCCCGAGTCAGCTCGCAAACCTCGACATGGCCGTTCTCGTGCTAGAAATCGGAAACCGTGCCTACGAACTGCTTTCTTCGCGGACGCCGCTGGAGCAGCGTCGTTTGCTAGAAGTGCTCTGCTTGAACTCCACTTTCGCCGAGGGAAGGCACTCCGTCACCTTCCGCAAACGCTTCGATGTACCGGCACAATGGCCGAGGCCGGAACACGAAGAATTCGGCGATTCTGACTCCGCGGATCGCCACCGTTCTGTATGGTCGGGGCGGCGGGATTCGAACCCACGGCCTCTTGGTCCCGAACCAAGCGCGCTACCAGACTGCGCCACGCCCCGATCGCGCGCCGGCTAAGCCCTGGGCCGCCACTACGTCTAGCGGTCAGGCCGCTCTGAGCGCATCGATCGCGGCTCGACGGTCCTTGGCCCCGAAGACGGCCGAGCCAGCCACGAGCACGTGCGCGCCCGC
>SXGT01117609.1_pt1 | contig 23564 bp, 22 predicted proteins | sample 3176221 | NCBI WGS metagenome assembly SXGT01 (sample SAMN11356862, study PRJNA531348) | freshwater metagenome | isolation source: freshwater sample F1-120 | place: China: Fuxian Lake, Yuxi | collected 2017-12-25
GCTGGGCCTGTTCGCATCCGGGACTCCCGTCGTGGCCCTGGACCCGGCCATGCCGCCCGGTCGGGCGCAGAAGATCTCGTCGATCCTCGTCGAACACGGTTACCAGCCCTGGCCGGTTCACAACTTCCGCGACGCGTTTGCGGGCTTCGATCCCGAACGCGTCGCCGCGTTCGGGCGACGCGATGTCGGCCGATTGCTCGGCGACGCCGGCATCGTGCGTCATCGCGGCAAGATCGAGGCCACCATCGCCAACGCCCGCGCGACCGTCGCGCTCCAGGACCGAGGTGATTCGCTGAGCGACGTCGTGTGGTCGTTCGCTCCCCGTGGCCGGCGTCGCGTTCCGCGACGACTCGGCGACCTCGAGGCCAAGACCCCCGAATCGATCGCGCTCTCGAAGCACCTGCTCGCCAACGGATTCCGATTCGTCGGGCCGACCACGATGTACGCAGCGATGCAGGCGATGGGGCTGGTGAACGACCATCTCCACGGCTGTCACGCGCGCGCCGCGTGCGTCGGAGCCCGCAACGACCGCTGAGGTGCCGCGGGTCAGAGCACGCGACCTGCAAATGCCAGCAGTCGATCGGTCACGGGCGCGTCGCCGCCGACGGTCTGTTCGGCATCGAAGACGCCCGGGATGCGCAGGTCGGGTCCGACCATGCGGCGACCGACCTCGAGCGCGGTCTCGAACATCGCGAGGTCGGTGACGGACTGTCCCGTCGCGCGCGCCAGGTCGGCCGCGTGGGTGGCGACATCGAAGATCGCGATTTCGAGCGCGACACCGGCCGGCATCGCGCCGAAGGGCAAGGTCACGATCTTCTCCAACACCGCGGGGTCGGCGAACGCGCTCATCGCCCGTGCCGCGGCCGTGGTCCAGGCGGCGTGAGGGTCGGTGCCGAGATTGTCGCCGCCCATCAATCGACCGAGCACGTCGTCGGGAACCGCGCCGGATTCTGCCGACATCGCGAACATCGTCGCGCCCCCCGTGATGTGGTTGATGACATCGCGGGCCGTCCAGCCCGCGCACGGCGACGGGCGGTCGTACAGATCGCCGGTGGTGCCCTCGACGAGACGGGTCGTCTCGGCGACGACCCGACCCAACATCGCAATGCTGTCCATGGTGTTCCCCCTCGCGCTGGTCCGCCCCTCGAAGTCGGGCGTTCGTCGACCATTCGCACCGGCGCGCCGGGCGGATCACCGGACTACCGTTTCGTCATGATCCCGACCATCGACTTCCGGGAGTTCCACGAGGTCGCGTTACCCGCCCGCCTCGCGGCCGGCAACGGTGCGCTCGCCGGCCCCGACGCGACCCAGATCGGACCGCTCGCGATCCGCACCCCCGACGGCGCCTACACCTATCGCGGCACCGGCGACACCGTCGAGATCGTCGCGGGCGACGCCGACGCCAAGACGGTCGTCGGCCTCGACCTCGACTCCTGGCGCGGCCTCGTCGCCGACCTCGACACGCCACCCGCGCTCTTCTATGGCGGTCGCGTCGAGGTCGTGCGCGGCAACCCGTTGCGCTTCGTGCGCTGGGAGCCGGCCCTGCGCGCGATGTTCCACGGTCGTCCGATCTTCGATCCCGCCACGGTCGACCTCCGCGACCGCGCCGGCGCGCCGCTCGCGATCGCGCGTTCGTTCACCCTCGACGAGATCCGCTCCGACGACACCGACGCCCGCCACTTCCTCGCGACCGCGGGCTACCTGTGGGTCCGCGAGGCGTTCGACCTTGCCGAAGTCGCGGAGATGCTCGCCGAGGCCGACCTGCTCCACGACGAGGCGGTCGAGGGCGACCAGCAGTCGTGGTGGGGCCGCGACGCCGGTGGTCGCGCGGTGCTGTGTCGCGTCCTCACGGGCGCCCGTCGCGAACGCCTCCAGCGCCTCCACCGCGACGATCGCGTCGGGCTCGTCGCGTCGCTCCCGGGCATCGAACTCCGCAACGACGCCGGCAACGATCGCGACGGGATCACCGTCCTGTGGAAGACCCCGAACGTCGTCGAGGGACTCGCCGACCTGCCATGGCACCGCGATTGCGGCATGGGCGGCCACGCGTCGGCGTGCCCGCGCTACGTGATGACGATCTGCCTCACCGACGGCTCACCCGAGGCGGGTGAGCTTCGCTTCCTACCCGGCTCGCACATGTTCAGTCACCCGTTCATCGACGGGCGAGACGAATCCGCGCCGCGTGGCGTGTCGATCCCGGTGGCAGCGGGCGACATCACGATCCACATCGGCGACGTCATGCACGTTTCGATGCCGCCGACGAGCGAGGCCGCGCCCCACCGCGTATCGGTGCTCATGGGCTTCGCCTCGCCCGAGGCGAAGCACCACCGCGGCGAGCGTCACTACAACGACGTGCTGCTCGGCGCCGACGACGGTCAGGTCGCCCATCTCGCCGACCTCGTGACGCCTGATCAGCCGAGCAACGCCTGACCGTACCCGTTGAGGGTGTTGTTCTCGACGTAGATGTGTTGGGTGCCCGCGTGGAGGTCGCGGAAGCATCGCTGGATCACGCCGGGGCGCAAGCCGGCCGAGCCCGCCCACGTGTAGGCGAACCGCGACGCGTCGGCCGCGACCCTGGTCGCGTAAGTCGTGGCGGCGCGGAGGCGCTGTTGTTGCAGGTGCGTGGCGGCACCGTCGGCGCGCGCCGTGCCATCGGCCGCGGCGAACGACTCATAGACCAGCGCCTTGGCCGCGCGGAGCGCGCAATCGTGGGTCGCGAGTTCGTATTGGAAGATCGGGTCGGCAGCGATCGTCGTGAAGCCCGCCATCCGGACTCGTGTCTTGGCGAGTTCGACGATCTCGTCGAGCACGCGCCGACCGACCCCGAGCGCGAACCCGGCGTGTCCGGCGGCCGTGATCGCGAACAACCCGACGGCGAATCCCGAGCCACCCCGCAACTGCACGTGCTCGAGCAGTGAGTACGTGAACTCTTCGGGCACGTACACGTCGTCGATCACATAGTCGAACGAGCCCGTCGAGGTGAGCCCGAGCACGTCCCAGTTGCCGCGGAATTCGACGGCATCACGCGGTACGAGCACGATCCGCATCGCCGGGAGGCCCGATTCTGCCGTGAGCGGGGCACCGTCGGCGTCGACCTCGACGGTGCCCGCGCCGATAAACGAGGCGTGCGCGCAGCCGGACCCGAACTGGTAGTGCCCGCTCACGCGGTAACCACCTTCGACGCGGCGCGCGGTGCCGACCGGGCCGAGCATCCCGGCGTGGATCCCGCGCACCCCGGCGGCGAACATCTCGTGCGCGGCCGTTTCGCCCGTGTAGATCGCAGCGAAGCACGACGACGTCGCGTTCGCCATGACCGACCACCCGGTCGAGCCGTCGGCGCGCGACAGCTCCTCGAAGAGCGCGAGCGCGGTGCAGAGATCGGTTTCGAGTCCGCCGAGCGCGCGCGGCACCAACGCCCAGAACATCTCGGCGCCGGCCAGCGCATCCACGACGACCTGGGTCGTCGTGTTCTCGCGTTCGGCGACATCGGCCTCGGCTTCGATGAGCGGAGCGAGCGCACGGGCACGGTCGAGGAGTGCCTCGTCGATGGCGATCGTGCCGGTCGTCACGAGAACTCCGGGATCACGTGGCGGCCGACCAGTTCGATCGTCTGCATCACCTTGTCGTGGGGGATCGCATACGGATTCACGAGGCACAACAGGAGGTCGACGCCGGCCGCTTCGTACTTGCGGCACTGCTCGATCGCGTCGTCGGGGGTACCGCACACGCACGCGTTCATCCCCATCAGGATGTCCATCGAGAGCAGGTCGAGAGAACCGTCGTCGTCGTGCTGCTTCATCTCCGCGGCGTAGTGGTAGTTCCCGAGATCCTGGTCGCGCTCGGCCATCCATTCGGCGAGGCCACCGATCTGGCGGGCACCCACCTTCGGGTACCACTCGAAGCTCTCGGTGGCCACGGCGCGCGCCTCCTGCGCCGTCGGGGCGACGTTCATCATCGTGAACGTCGCGGCCTGCTCGTTGACGAACTTGCCGATCGGTGCCGTGCACCCGGCGATGGCATCGCGGTAGACGCCGATCTTGCGACCGATCTCCTCGGGAGGAACCCCGACGGCGAAGGAGCACAGCCCGAGACCGAGTTCGCCGACCTGCACGTGGCCTTCGTCGCTCGTCGTCGCGCCCCAGATCGGTGGATGCGGATCCTGCAACGGCTTCGGCTGGACCCGACGCCTCGGGAGCTGCCAGTACTCACCGTCGAACTCGTTGTACTCGTTCGTCCAGCAGTCGACGACGTGCTCGATCGCTTCGAGCCACATCGCGCGGGTCTCGCGCGGGTCGATGCCGAATCCCTCGAGTTCGATGCGAGTCGCGCTGCGGCCGGTGCCGAAGTCGACACGGCCGTTCGAGATCAGGTCGAGCACTGCGGCCGACTCCGCGCTCCGCACGGGGTGGTTGTACGGCTTGGGCATCAGGCGCACGCCGTAGCCGAGCCGCATCCGCTCGGTCCGGCTCGCGATCGCGCCGTAGAGCACCTCCGGGTTCGAACAGATCGAGTACTCCTCGAGGACGTGGTGCTCGACCGTCCAGAACGCGTGCCAACCCATCGCCTCGGCGAAGATGGCTTCTTCGAGCGTGTCCTGGTACGCGCGGTGCTCCTTCTCCTTGCTGAACGGCCGAGTCACCGGGATCTCGTAGAACAGGGCGAACTTCACGTCGGGCCTCCGGCCAATGGGTCGATGTCGCAAGCGGTTCACATCGCGAGAACACGAACGATGGCAACGCGTCGCATTGTTCGTCAAACCGCGGCTACGACCGCGACCGCGCCGACGGGCGCGGTCAGGGTCGGTGGGTCGACCACGCGGCGAACAGCGCGGCGTACCGCCCACCGCGAGCGAGGAGTTCGTCGTGGGTACCCCACTCCGCCAACCGACCACCATCGATGACAGCGACCCGGTCGGCGCGCGCCGCGGTCGACAGTCGGTGGGCGACGACGACCACCGTCCGACGCTCCATGAGCCGCTCGAGCGCCTGCTCCACCGCGTGCTCCGTACCCGGATCGAGGTTCGACGTCGCCTCGTCGAGGACCAGGATGCGGGGGTCGGCGAGCGCCGCGCGCGCCAGCGAGACGAGCTGTCGCTCCCCTGCCGACAGGCGCGAGCCGCCCTCGCGCACCTGCGTCGCCAACCCCTCGGGGAACGCCGCGAATCGTTCGTAGAGACCGAGCGCGCGGAGCGCCGAGTCGACGTCGGCGTCCGACGCGTCGGGACGCCCGATCCGAACGTTCTCGCGCAACGTGCCCGCGAACAGGTAGCCCTCCTGGGGGACGACGCACATCGTGCGCCGCAACGACGCGATCGTGACGTCGCGCAGGTCGTGTCCACCGATCGTGATCACGCCCGATCGCGGGTCGTAGAAGCGCGCGAGGAGCTTGGCCAACGTGCTCTTGCCTGCTCCCGTCGGCCCGACCAATGCGACGCGCTCACCGGCGTGGATCGTCACCGACACGTCGGTCAGCACCGGATCGTCCAAGTACGCGAACGAGACGACGCGCACCTCGATGTCGCCCGGGTCGCCCCGAAGGTCGCCAGTCAGGTCGCCAGTCAGGTCATACGCACCGGGGCGTTCGTGCACCGACGGTGCGGTGTCGAGCAGGCCGAACAGCTTGCCGAGCGCGGCGCCGGCCGACTGCACCGTGTTGTAGAACTGGCTGAGTTGTTGCACCGGCTCGAACAGGTTGTTGAGGTACAACACGAACGCGGCGACCGTCCCGACCGTCACGGCGTCGCGATGGGCGAGCACCCCGCCGAGACCGAGGATGAGCGCCGTCCCGCCGACGCCGGCGAACTCCACCATTGGGAAGTACTTGGCCGAGATCCGCACCGTCGTGAGGTTCGCCCGGTATTGCGCCTCGTTCGTGTCGTGGAAGCGTTCGGTCGCGTTCGCCTCACGCGAGAATGCCTGCACGACGCGGATGCCCTCGAGGCTCTCCTGGAGCGTCGACATGTTCGTCGCGATCCGGTCGCGGACCTCGAGGTACGCGCGGTTCGAGACTCGACGGAACCAACGGCTGGCGAAGTAGATCGGCGGGACGAGCAGCAGCGTCACGAGCGCGAGTTGCCAACTGATCACGAACAGCACGACTGTCGTGCCCACGAACAGCAACACGTTCTACACCATGAGCACGAGCCCCTGACTCACGAGCTCCTGCAACTCATCGATATCGGAGGTCATCCGCGCGACGAGGCGTCCGGTCTTCTCCTTCTCGAAGAACTCCATCGACAGGCCCATGAGGTGCCGGAACACGTGGGCACGGAGGTGCCGCAAGAAGCTCTCGCCGAGGCGCGCGACCATCCGCGTGACGGCCCGTCCGAGCACGAGACCCGCGAGCGCAAGGACGAGGTAGAGGCCGACCGCGAGGTCGAGCGCACCGGCATCGCCGCGCGCGAGCCCGCGGTCGATGCCGTACCGCACGAGCGACGGGCCGGCGATCAGCGCGCCGACCTGCACCGTGACCACGAGCGCAGCCCGCGCGATCCCGCCGCGCCACGGCGTCAGCATCGTCCACAGGCGCCGGAGGACGCGCTTGGCCTCGTCGCGGCTCAGCGTCTCGTCGGGCAGCGCGTCGCCCCAATGCCCCTGGCCCCTCACGATGGTTCCCGTACGTCGTCGACCTCGGCGCGCGCGAGGACCGCTCGGTACTGCTCGCTCGTGACGAGCAACTCGTCGTGGGTCCCGTCGGCGATCACGCGGCCCCCATCGAGGAGCACGACCCGATCGGCGAGTGCGATCGTCGCCGGTCGGTGCGCGATCACGAGGGTCGTGCGGCCATGCATGACCTCCGCCAGCGCAGCGCGGATCTCGTGCTCCTTGCTCGGATCGACCGACGATGTCGCATCGTCGAGGATGAGCACCCGCGGGTCGGCGAGTACCGCCCGGGCGATGGCGAGCCGCTGTCGCTGACCGCCCGACAGCGTGTAGCCGTGTTGGCCGACGAGCGTCTCGTAGCCGTCGGGCAGCGCGCTCACGAACTCGTCGGCACCTGCGAGCCGCGCCGCCGTTCGGACCGCGTCGATGGGTGCATCGGGGTCGGCGAACGCCACGTTCGCACGCACCGACTCGCTGAACAGGAATGTGTCCTCGAACACGAGCCCGATCGAACGCCGGAGGTCGTGCAGGCGCACATCGCGCACGTCGACACCGTCGATCAGCACGCGACCCTCGTCGACGTCGTAGAAACGCGGGACGAGGCGCGCGACGGTGGTCTTGCCCGAGGCCGTCGCGCCGACGAGCGCCACCGCCTCGCCGCCGCGGATGACGAGGTCGAGACCGTCGAGTACGGGTCGGCCGCCGCCGTACGCGAATCGCACACCTTCGAACCGCACCTCGCCGGGTCCGTCGGGGAGCGCACGCGCGCCCGGGCGATCGGCGATCACCGGTTCGGTCGCGAGTACCTCGTGGATCCGCCCCGCCGAGGCGATCGCGCGGGGAATCTGCCCGAGCAGCATCCCGAGCATGCGGAGCGGCCAGATCAACATGAGCACGTAGAAGTTCGCGGCGATGACGTCGCCGATGCTGAGCGCCCCGTCGAGCACCTGGTGTCCGCCGTACCAGAGGATCCCGACGAGCCCGAGCGTCGGCAGGAGGTCGATGAGCGGCAGGAACCACGCCCGGAGGTACGCGGCATCGAGCGATCGGCGGTAGACCGCGTCGGCTTCGACATCGAGGCGTTCGAGCTGACGGCGCTCCGCGCCGAATCCCTTCACGACTCGAATCCCGGTGATGCTCTCCTCGACGACTCCCGAGAGCTCCGCGAGCTTCTCCTGCTGTGCGAGTCCGATCGGGAACATGCGGTGCGAGAACCGTGTCGCCGCGATCTGCAGCATCGGCAGGGTGACCAACGCGAACATCGCGAGCAGCGGGTCGCGCAGCACGAGCACGACGGCGACTGCGATCATCGTGAGCGTCGACGCGATCGTGAGCGGGATGAGCAGCACGACGTTTTGGACCTGGGCGATGTCGCTGTTCGCGCGGGCCATCAGTTGGCCGGTCTGCGCGTGGTCGTGGAACGCGAAGTGGAGCTGTTGCAGGTGTGCGACGAGGCGCATGCGCAGGTCGGTCTCGACGCGGAGCGCGAGGCGGAACGCCGCGAACCGCCGAACGCCCGTGAATGCTGCCTGGATCGCACCGAGCGCGAGCAGCGCCCCGACCCAGAACCCGAGTCGGCTGTCGGTCGTGGCCTCGACCCCGTCGTCGACGGCCTTGCCGATGGCGAGCGGGACCGTCACGCGCGCCGCCGTCCAGCCGAGGCCGGCGAGAATCCCGAACACGACCCACGAGCGGTGCGGCGCGACCGCGGCCCGCATCAGCCGCCATCCCGCGCGCCGTTGTTCGGAGGTCAGGCCCTCGGAGGGCGGGCCCTCGGAGGTGAGGCTTGGATCGTCGGGCACGGGGCGCTTCCGGGTCGCAGGTGGCCGCGCAATCTACCAACCGACCGAAGGTGCCCCATCAGGCGTTTCGTTCGGCGCCACCGTCGAGGTCGACGAACAACTCGCCGACGAGTTCGGCGAGCGCGGACCGTTCGGCCGCGTCGCGCGGGTCGCCGACGAACACGGCGCAGCGAGCGTCGACGGCGAACAACGATGCCGCGAGGTCGCCCAACGCTCCCGCGTCGTCGCCGACGAGCACGACCGCCGCGCCCGCGTCGACGCAGGAGCGAGCCAACACCGCGCCCGACTCGCCGTCGGCATCGGCGACGATCACGACCCGACCCCGGAGCACGGACTTCGGCACGCGGCCGACGCTAGCTTCGGGCCGTGCCGAGCACCCCGACGGGTCCGACCCGGCCGATCATCACCGCTCGGGCGATCCGCGGTCTCGCCGACGGCTTCGTCAGCGTCCTGCTCGCGCAGTACCTCACGCACCTCGGCTTCGACGGACTCCAGGTGGGAGCGATCGTCACGGGCACGTTGCTCGGATCCGCGGCGCTCACGCTCTACACCGGATTGCGCTGGGGGCACCTCGACCCGCGTCGCATCCTCGTCGGCGCCTGCGTACTCATGGCCGCGACCGGGCTCGGGTTCGCGACCGTCACACGCTTCTGGCCGCTGCTCGCGGTCGCCGTGCTCGGAACGCTCAACCCGTCGGCCGGCGACGTGAGCGTCTTCCTCCCCGTGGAGCAAGCCGCGATCGCGGATCGCACCGACGAACGGACGCGACCCCACCGCTTCGCGATCTACAACCTCGCGGGTGGATTCGGCGCGGCCGCGGGCGCGTTGCTGAGCCCGCTCCCCCAGTGGCTCGCCCGCCGCAACGACTGGGACATCGCGACGAGCGAACGCCTCGCGTTCGGCGCGTACGTGCTCGTCGCGATCGTCGCCGCGTTCGTCTACCGACACCTCGCACCGGCGACCCATGTACGACCGACCCGCCCACGGCCCCTCCGCGAGTCGCGCTCGATCGTGCTGCGCCTCGCGGCCTTGTTCTCACTCGACGCCGCGTCGGGTGGGTTCGTGATCCAGGCCATCCTCGTGCTCTACCTCGCACGGCGCTTCGACCTCGACCCGACGGCGATGGGATTCACCCTCGCGGCGACGAGCCTCCTCGCGTCGTTCTCGCAGCTCATCGCCGCTCGACTCGCGGTCCGGATCGGCCTGGTACGGACGATGGTGTTCACCCACCTCCCGGCGAACGCCTTTCTCGTTCTCGCCGGGGTCGCGCCGACCGCGCCGCTCGCGATCACCTGCCTCTTGTTGCGCGCCTCGATGCAGTCGATGGACATCCCCGCGCGCCAAGCGTTGGTGATGCGGCTCGTCCCGCCGGAAGAGCGCGCTGCTGCGGCCAGCGTCACGAACGTGCCGCGGAGTCTCGCCTCGGCGACCACGCCCGCCCTCGCCGGGTTCCTTCTCGACCGCAGCACGTACGGCTGGCCGCTCGTGATCGGCGGGCTCGGCAAGATCGCCTACGACCTGCTCCTGCTGCGAGCGCCGCTCGATCGCGACTGACGAGTTCGCTCAGGCGAAATCGAGTGACGCTTCGGCGTCGCGCAGCACGTCGAGGATCTCGTCGCCGACGAGTTCGTCGCGCTCGAGCAATGCATCGCGGAGCGCCCCGACGAGATGGCGGTTCGCGTCGAGCAGCGTCCGGACCTCTTGCTTCTGTTGATCGAGGATCCGTTCGACCGACCGACGGGCGTCGTCGTTCGCCAAGACCTTGCCGACGATACCGGTGGCGATCGGGCCGCTCTCGATCGCGTCGAAGCTCACGAGCGAACCGGCCATCCCGAACGAACCGACCATCTGCGCCGCGACCCGCGTCGCGTGCGCGAGGTCGCTCGACGGACCGGTACCCGACTCGCCGAAGAACAGCTCCTCGGCGGTCATCCCACCGAACGCGATCTGGATCGCGCACAGCAGCTCGGACCGCGTGCGCGTCCATCGCTCCTCGGTGTCGGAATGGGCCAGGAGCCCGAGCGCGTCGCGGCGCTTGATCACCGAGAGCACCTCGAGCTTCCGCGTGTCGCCGCTCTGGAGGTACGCGACGACCGCATGGCCGGCCTCGTGGGTCGCGATGGTGAGCTTTTCGCCCTCGGTGTACTCGACCGGTTGTTTCAGACCGATCTCTTCGGTCATCTTCGCCTGCTGCACGTCGGCCCAGCTCATCGCCTCGCGGCGTTCGCGCAGCGACCACACGAGGGCCTCGTCGAACAGGTGCTCGATCATCACCGGCGTGTAGCCGAACATCATCGCCGCGAGCTGTTCGCGCCGGTCCTCACGGTCGAGTTCCGCGGAGTGCGCCTTCTTGGCGAGGTAGTAGTCGATGATCTCGCGCCGACCCGACCGGTTCGGCAGATCGAAGTGGATCGACCGGTCGAAGCGCCCCGGCCGCAACAAGGCGGGGTCGAGGTCGGCCGCCCGGTTCGTCGCGCCGATGACCAAGATGTTCGGTGATGGCGCGAGGCGCTTCTGCACCTGGCGGTGCGGCGGCAAGAAGCGGTTGACCGCATCGATCGAGGAACCCTTGATCTTCGACCGCCAGGTCTGCGCGTCGAACGACTGGAGTTGCACGAGCAGCTCGTTGACGACGCCGCTCACGCCTTCGCTCGACGTGTTGCGCTCGATGCCGCGCGCCTCGGCGGCACCATCGGGCATCGCGGACGAACGCATGCCGGAGCGGGCAGCGGCGATCGCGTCGAACTCTTCGATGAAGCCGATCGCGCCGCCCTCCTCGGTCGCCGCGCGTCGGAGGTCCTTGAAGAACGAACGGATCTTGCGGTTCGTCTGGCCGTAGTACATCGACTGGAACGCCGAGGCCGACACGAAGAGGAACGGCACGCGCGCTTCGCGGGCCATCGCTTTGGCCATGTAGGTCTTGCCCGTGCCGGGCGGTCCCTCGAAGAGAATCGCCTTGCGCGGGCTCCCACCCATCTGCTCACGGAAGGTCTTGTACGCGAGGAACAGGTTGAGGCTCTTGACGACCTCGTCCTTCACCACGCCGAGACCGACCACGTCGTCGAAGCCGATGCCGATCTCGCTCGGTTGATAGCGCACGTGCGGCGACTTGCCGGCGAGCATGAGCGGCAGCACGACGCCGGCCGCGACGACCGTCACGAGCACGATCGCCGGGGTCAGTTGCTGCTGGTTCTCCGTGTAATGGAACTCGAACGGGAACATCGGGCGACCGGTGAGGACGCGATACCAGAGCCAGACCGCGATCGGGAGCAGCCACAACCCGACCTTCAGGATCCGGCGCCGCCTCGTGCGCTCACGATGGCGCGAGACGTCGACATCGCCGCGGAGCAAGGAGGTCGCACCGATGTCGGCGAGCGCGACGGAGCCGTCGAGCGCCGAATCGAACGTCGAGTTCGTCGCGCGTTCCACTCGATTCGGGCCCACTGGCGCGGGCACCTCCCATTCCGACATCAGAGTCGTTTCGGCGTCCGCGACGCCGGACTGGAGCCGGAAACCGCCGAACGGCCCCGGTAGCGTCCGGCCGATGACCGCGTCCGAATCCGACCTCGCCCGCCTGCGGTTCACCCAGGGCGTCGTCGCGGTGCTCGTGATCGGCGGGTTCGTCTTCCGGGCGGTGTGGATCAACCCGGTCGTGGCGACCGTCGTCGGGGTCGGCCTCCTGCTCGGGCCCCAGGCCGATCTGATGGGCGTGCCGTTCGACCGGTGGATCGCGAGCCGAGTTCGTACCTCGGGTGAGACGATCCCGGCGGCCCGCGCCCACCTCGTCGCGGTCACGACCATCGCGGGCCTCGCCGCCGCGACGCTCCTGTGGGCAGCGGGACTCGTCGGCGTCGCCTGGTTCGCAGCGCTCCTCACCGCAGGGTCGGCGGCGCTGTTCGCCACGACCGAGATCGTCGCCGCCCTCGCGTTCGGCGCGCTCCGACGGCGCGGCTGACGCGGCTACTGGTCGAAGCGCCCGTACCCGCCGCGATAGAAGCAGAGCGGCTTGCCTTCGCGGTGGCCCAGCTCGACGACACGGCCGACGACGATCACGTGATCGCCGCCCGCGTGCACCGCCTCGGTCTCGCAGTCGACGTACGCGAGGGCGTCGTCGAGCACCGGAGCACCGGTCGATCCGGGATGCCAGGCCACCTGCGCGAAGCGATCGCCCGGCGACGCGAACACGCGGCAGGTCTGCTCGGCGTCTTCGGCAAGGAAGTTCACGCAGAACCGGTTCGCCGCCTCGATCCGCGGCCACGTGCTGCTCGAGGTCGCAACGCAGAACAGCACCAACGGCGGATCGAGCGAGACGCTCGTGAAGGAGTTCGCCGCCAGGCCGACGGGTTCGCCCTCATGGGTCGCGGTGATGACCGCGACCCCGGTCGCGAAGTGACCCATGACCGTACGCATGGTGGCCGGGTCGGGTGAGAGCCCCGCGTGCAGTCCGCTCATCGGACGCCGACCCGATCGAAGTCGAGCTTCATTCCCTCGGCCGCGGCGAGCACCGTGGGCCCGCCGAGCCGGTCCGACGCGTCGGAAGCGTCGAGCAGAATCCGGTCGATCACGTCGTCTCCATGCGTCGGGCAATGGTGGAAGAGCGCCAACCGGCGCGCCCCGGCTTCGCGCGCGACGCGCACCGCGAAGTCGAACGAGCAATGGCCCCAGTCTCGCTTCGCCCCGAACTCGGCCTGGGTGTGCTGGGCGTCGTGGATCACGAGGTCGGCACCGTCGCAGAGCGCGAGTACCTCGTCGACGATCGTCTCGTCGTGGCGCCCACCACAGCAACCGGGGCCGTGGTCGGAGACGTACGCGATCGCCACGCCGTGCCAGTCGACCCGGAAGCCGAGCGTCGGACCCACGTGCGGCACGATCCGGGCCGTGACGAGAGCGTCGCCGACGATGATGCGCTCGTCGCAACCGACATCGTGGAACCGCACGGAACCATGGAGTTGGTCGAGCGTGATCGGGAAGAACGGTGGGCGCATCATCTGGCCGAACACCTCACCGACCGAGCCGCCGACCTGGCCCGGCGCGTAGACATCGAGCGCGGACTGCGCGTGATGCAGCGGCGTGAAGAACGGCAGGCCCTGCACATGGTCCCAGTGCAGGTGCGTGAGCAGCGCGGTGGCCTGGAAGCCATCGGCCGCACCGCCGAGGAGTTCGCCGTAGGGGGTGAGTCCGGTGCCGAGGTCGAAGATGATGGGGCGCTCGCCCGGCGCGGTGATCGACACACACGCCGAATGGCCCCCATAGCGGGCGTACTGCGGGCCGGCACACGGCGTCGAGCCGCGCACGCCATGGAATTCGACCCTGACGGTCCCCCCGGACATGGCGGGGAACCCTACAAGTCGCGCCCGGTGCCCGTCACGCGTCGTGCCCTCGGTCACGCCCCGGCTAGTACGGGCGTTGCCGAGCCTTCGCCGCCTCGCGCTTGGGGACCAACACCTTGCGCTTGAAGTAGCAGACCTCTTCGCCGCGCTGGTTGTACCCGAACGTCTCCACCGTGACCACGCCTCGATCGGGCTTGCTCGACGATTCCTTCTTCTCGAGGACGTTCGTCTCGGCGTAGATCGTGTCGCCGTGAAACGTCGGCCGCTTGTGCTGGAGGGTCTCGATCTCGAGGTTCGCGATCGCCAGGCCCGACACGTCGGCGACGCTCATGCCGAGCACGAGGGAGTACACGAGGTTGCCGACCACGACGTTCTTGCCGAACTGGGTCTGCGTCTCCGCGTACCAGGCGTCGGTGTGGAGCGGGTGGTGGTTCATCGTGATCATGCAGAACAGGTGGTCGTCGTACTCGGTGATCGTCTTGCCCGGCCAGTGCTTGTACGTGTCGCCGGGCTCGAAGTCCTCGAAGTAGCGGCCGAAGGGGCGCTCGTGAACGGTCATGGTCGCGATTCTGCCCGCCATCGGCAGCGGCGACTGAATCGGGCCGCGATCAGGCGCCGAAGTCGGCCAGATCGATGTCGCACTCGCCGAAGATCGAGAAGATGTCGCCGAGGGCTGCGTCGACGTCGGGGTTGTCCTCACCGGTGATCAACGAGTCGACGAACGCCTTCTTGAAGGTCTCGTTCTTCGCGAACTGGTCGCCGATGCACTCGATCTGGTCGTCGGACAGGTCCGGGCCGTCTTCGCCCATCTGCGACGCGAGCACCTCGCCGAAGCTGAAGCACTCGCCGCCGAAGATCACATCGACGAGGTCGTTCGCCTGCTCCTCGGAGATGTCCGCGGTGACCTTCTCGAACTGCGAATCGTCTTCGTCGTTCGCGATTTCCTCCGGTGTGACGCCGGCTTCTTCGATGGTGTCGACACCGATGGCATCGACCATCCCGGTGGCGATGCAGTTCGCCTGCTCCGCGTCGAACGGCGCGTCGTCGGCTTGCATCGTCGCAGCGATCGCGTCGATGTAGGCGTCCTTGTTGGAGTCGCCGCCGCCACCACAAGCGGCGAGCAGACCGGTGAGCGAGATGATGGCGAGCGATCGACGCACGGGGGTCCTCCACAGACACGGACGTTCGGGTACCCGAATGCTCGCGCCGCGACAGGCGCCGAGCGCGGATCCCACCGAGATCCGCTCGAACCCGCCGTCTCAGCGCCCTTGCGCGCGGGCGATCAGGCCGCGGGCGATGACGATGCGCTGGATCTCGTTGGTGCCCTCGCCGATGATCATGAGCGGCGCGTCGCGGAAGTAGCGCTCGACGGGCAGGTCGGTCGTGTAGCCGACGCCGCCGTGGATCCGCATCGCCTCCGTCGCGAGCTCGAAGGCCGTCTCGCTCGCGAACAGCTTGGCCATCCCGGCCTCGACGTCGGCCCGCTCCCCCGCCTGCTTGCGCTCCGCGGCGCTGCGCGTGAGCAGGCGCGCCGCTTCGAGCTTGGTCGCCATGTCGGCGAGCTTCATCTGGATCGCCTGGTGCTCGCCGATCGGCTTGCCCATCGTGTGTCGGTCCTGCGCGTATGCGAGTGCCGCGTCGAACGCCGCGCGCGCGACACCGACGGCCCGCGCCGCGATGTTGATCCGACCGACCTCGAGCGCGGCGAGGATGTAGCCGAGCCCGCGGCCCGGATCGCCGATCAGGTTGGCCGCCGGGACACGATGGTCCGCGTAGCTCATCTCGACCGTCTCGATCCCCTTGTACCCGAGCTTGCCGACGTTCTTGCTGACCTCGATCCCGCCCGAGGTCGGTCCGGGCTCCTTCTCGACGATGAGGCACGAGACCCCCTCGTCGGTGCGCACGGCGAGGGCGAGCACGTGGGCCCGCTCGCCGTTCGTGACCCAGGCCTTCGTCCCGTTGACGACGTACTCGTCGCCGTCGCGCACGGCCCGGCACGCGATGTTGCGCGTGTCGCTCCCGGCGTCGGGTTCCGAGAGCGAGAGGCCGCCCCGCCATTCACCCGTGCACATCCGTGGGAGCAGGCGCTGCTTCTGCTCCTCGGTCCCGTGCTCCTTGATGATGAGCGCCGCGATCGTGTGCGTGTTGATGACGCCCGACAACGACATCCAGCCGTACGAGAGTTCCTCGATGACTCCGATGTAGGTGAGCAGGTCGAGACCGAGCCCGCCGTACTCCTCGGGGATCGTGATGCCGAACAGGCCGAGGTCGCGCATCTGCGCCACGATCGCCGCGGGGTACTCGTCGGCACGCTCGAGCGCGGACGCGACCGGGATCACCTCGCGCGCCACGAACCGGCGCACGGTGTCGATCATCTCCCGGCGGATCTCGGCATCGACGATCACCCGTCGATGATGACACGCCCGTGAGAGGCGCGCCGGATCACCCGGTACCGTGCCCCCCGTGCAGATGCACCAGACGATCATGGGATTCCGCCGCGACAGCGACGGCTTGCGGGGCCGACGGATCGAGCGGGCCGTGATCCGGCGCGTGCTCGGAGCGGTGCGGCCGTACCGGCGCCTCGTGATCGGTTTCGTGGTCTGCGTCGTCGCCGGCGCCGCCGCCGGAGCGGTCCCGCCGCTGCTGTTCCGGTCGCTCCTCGACGACGCGATCCCCAACCACGACCGTGGCCTCGTCACCACGCTCGCGATCCTCGCGGTCGGGCTGGCGTTCGCCGGGGCGCTCCTGTCGCTCGTACAGCGGTGGCTGTCGGCCCGCATCGGCGAGGGGTTGATCTACGACCTGCGCGTCTCCCTGTTCGATCACGTGCAACGCCTCCCCATCGCCTTCTTCACGCGCACGCAGACCGGCGCGCTCCAGAGCCGGCTCAACAACGACGTGATCGGCGCGCAGCAGGCCGTCACCAACACGCTCGGGACCGTCGTCGCGAACGGCATCTCGCTCGTCGTGACCTTGTCGATCATGCTGGCGCTCGAGTGGCGACTCACCGTGTTGACCTTGCTCGTCCTCCCGGCGTTCATCTGGCCCGCGCGTCGCATCGGGACACCGCTGCAGAAGATCTTCCGCGAGTCGATGCAACTCAACGCGGAGATGAACACGACCATCGCCGAACGCTTCAACGTCTCGGGCGCGATCCTCGTCAAGCTGTTCGGCCGTCACGATCGCGAACGCGAGGAGTTCTCGGCGCGTGCCGCGCGCGTGCGCGACAACGGCGTGCGGTCCGCGATGTACGGCCGGATCCTGTTCGTGGTGCTCGGCCTCGTCGCTGCCGTCGGCACCGCGGTCGTGTACTGGGTCGGTGGCTCGCTCGCGATCAGCGGCAGCCTCGAGCCAGGAACCGTCGCCGCGTTCGTGCTCTACGTCGGCCAGATCTACCAACCGCTCGCGCAGCTCACGAACACCCGCGTCGACGTGCTCACCGCGCTCGTCTCCTTCGAACGAGTCTTCGAAGTCCTCGACTTCGAGCCGGCGATCGCCGATCGACCCGGCGCCTACGACCTCGTCGACGCGCGCGGCGCCGTGCGATTCGACCACGTGTCGTTCCGCCACCCGGCGGCGGTCGAGGTCTCGATCCCCTCCCTCGAAGGTCCGTCGGTCGGGATCGGCACCGAGGCGAGCGATTGGATCCTCGACGACGTGTCGTTCACGATCGAGCCCGGCGAGTTCGTCGCGCTCGTCGGCCCGTCGGGTGCCGGCAAGTCGACGATCGCTTCGCTCGTGTCGCGACTCCACGACACGACCGAGGGGCGTGTGCTGATCGACGATCACGACGTACGCGACCTCACGCAGACGTCGTTGCACGACGCGATCGGTGTCGTCGCGCAGGACCCGCACCTCTTCCACGAGTCGATCGGGGCGAACCTGCGTTACGCCCGACCGACCGCGACCGACGACGAGCTGTGGGCGGCACTGCGCGCCGCGCAGGTCGACGAACTCGTCGCGTCGTTGCCCGAGGGACTCGCGACCGTGGTCGGCGAACGCGGGTACCGCATGTCGGGCGGCGAGAAGCAACGCCTCGCGATCGCGCGCATGTTGCTCAAAGATCCGGCGATCGTCATCCTCGACGAAGCGACCTCGCACCTCGATGCCGAGTCCGAGTCGGCGATCCAGGCTGCGTTCGCGGTGGCCCTCGAAGGTCGCAGCGCGCTCGTGATCGCCCACCGCCTCTCGACCGTGGTGCACGCCGACCGCATCCTCGTGGTCGACGGCGGGCGCATCGTGGAACAGGGCACGCACACCGACCTCGTCGAGCGCAACGGCCTGTATGCCGAGCTCACCCGAACCCAGCTGGGACACGCCGTCACGTAGCCTTGCTGGTTCCATGTCCGACGAAATGCTCCCCGACTCGCGACGCGAACGCCTGGCGCACGGTCGATCGGGCCGGCGTCGCACGACCGTGGTCGCGGTGTGCGCAGTCGCGCTCGCCGGTGGCGCGGGCGCGTTCTGGGCGATCGGCCACGACTCCGAGGCCGGGGCGGGCCCGACACCGACGACGCTGCGCGCGTCGTCCACCGTCACCTCCCAACCCGCGAAGGATCTCGAGGCCGCCGTCCGCCAGGTGCAGGAGTTGCCCGCGGGTCGGCCCCTCAACCACGACGACCCGCTCCGCCTCTGGATCGGGGGCGACTCGCTCGCCGGCGGGATGGGGCCCGCGCTCGGCCAGTACGCCGAGGACTCGGGTGTGGTGCGCGCGGTGGTCGACTTCAAGATCTCGAGCGGGCTCGCGAGCCAGGTTCGCAACTGGCGCGACCGCGCCGCCGAGGCGATGGACGAGTACGACCCCGAAGCGGTCGTGTTCATGATCGGCACGAACGACGCGTCGATCGTCTCGAGCAACGACGCCGCATGGGAACCCGATTACCGCGAGAAGGTCCAGGCGATGATGGACCTCCTCGTCGGTGGCGACGCGCACCGCACGGTGTTCTGGGTCGGTGCGCCGCCGATGCGGACCGAGTGGCGCGATCGCGGCGTGCAGGAGTTGAACCGCGTGATGCAGGAAGAGGCGCTCGCGCGGCCCGACGTCGTCTTCGTCGATGGCTACAAGATCTTCGCCGGCGCCGACGGCGAGTACTCCGCCGACATCGAGATCCCGGGTTCGGGGACCGTGCGCGTTCGGGTCGGCGACGGCGTGCACTTCACACCCGCCGGGGCCGAGTGGATCGGCTTCAACCTCTGGAAGCTCATCGACCAGCGGTGGGAGGTCGGCAACTACGCAGATCCCGACCTGCCGATCGACTTCCGCACCGAGCCGGGCGGCAACGCCGGGTCGGGGAACGGGAACGGATCGGGCAACGGCAACGGGTCGGGCAACGGCAACGGCGGGTCGACCTCGACCTCCACCGAGACCACGGCCACCACCGTTGCCTGCGCGAGCGACGACGGCACCTGCGCCACGACCACGACGATCGGCGGCGAGGCGACCACCACCACGATCGGGGGCGAGCCGACCACCACGGTGCCGCCGACGACGGTCACGCCGACCACCACGACACCGACCACTGCGCCCACGCCCACGACCTGAGCCCCGGCTCGGAACCGGTCGAACGGCGTCGGTAGCCTCGCCCGCCATGACCGACGATCTCGCAGCCGCTCGTTCCACGGTCGACGCCGCCGCCGGTGTCGTCGACCGCGCCGCCCGACTCCTCGCCGAACGCAGCGCCGACGGCGCCAAGATCTCCGTCGCCAAACTCGACGAGCACCAGGTGCTCGCCTACGACCTCGCGCACGCCGCCGCGGCGGTCGAGGCGGGCAAGGTGATGCTCGACTACGCCGAACTCGGCGACGTGGAACGCGGCCTGGCGTTCGGGTTCATCGCCGACACGATCGTCGACCTCGCGACGAAGCTCGTCGGGCGTTCGTCGGAGTGGGGCAGTGACGGCATGGCCCTCGCGGGCGCCGCCGACTTCGTCGCGCGGTACCGCTCCGCGGAGTTCCTCGCAGGGCTCGGCGAACAGTGCGCCAAGCACGGCACCGGCCCGAACCACCTCGACGACGACTTCGAACTCGTCGGCGACACGTTTCGCCGGTTCGCCGAAGAGGTCGTCCGCCCGCACGCCGAGCACGTCCACCGCGACAACGGCGACGTCCCCGAAGACATCATCGCCGGCCTTGCCGAGATCGGCGGCTTCGGCCTGTCGGTGCCCGAGGAGTACGGCGGTTTCGCGACGGGCGGTGAGAGCGACTACATGGGCATGGTCGTCTCGACCGAGGAGTTGTCGCGCGGTTCGCTCGGCATCGGCGGCTCGCTCATCACCCGACCGGAGATCCTCACTCGCGCGGTCGTCGCGGGCGGGACCGACGCGCAGAAGGAGCGGTGGCTGCCGCGCATCGCGACCGGTGAGTTGATGGCCGGGATCATGGTCACCGAGCCCGACTTCGGTTCCGATGTCGCCGGCGTGAAGGTCGCGGCGACGCCGACCGAGGGTGGCTATCTGATCAACGGTGTCAAGACGTGGTGCACGTTCGCCGGGCGCGCCACGATCCTGCTCGTGCTCGCCCGCACGAACCCCGACCGTTCGCAGGGTCACCGCGGCCTGTCGGTGTTCCTCGTCGAGAAGCCCCAGGCCGACGGCCACCACTTCGCGTTCAGCCAGGACGGCGGCGGCACGCTCGAGGGTCGGGCGATCGACACCATCGGGTACCGCGGCATGCACTCCTTCGAGGTCGCGTTCGACAACTGGTTCGTCCCCGCCGAGAACCTCGTCGGCGAGGCAGGCGGGCTCGGCCGCGGCTTCTACCTCCAGATGGCCGGCTTCGAGAACGGGCGCCTGCAGACGGCGGCGCGCGCTGTCGGGTTGATGCAGGCCGCGTTCGAGGCCGGGATCGATTACGCGCAGAACCGCAACGTGTTCGGGCAGTCGGTGTTCGACTATCAGCTCTCCAAGGTGAAGGTCGCCCGCATGGCGTTCCTCATCCAGGCCGGCCGCCAGTTCTCCTACGCCGTCGCCAAGCTGATGGCCGCCGGCGAGGGGACGCTCGAAGCGAGCATGGTCAAGGCGTACGTGTGCCGCGCCGCGGAGTGGGTGACGCGCGAGGCGATGCAACTCCACGGCGGCATGGGCTACGCCGAGGAGTTCCCCGTGTCGCGCTACTTCGTCGACGCGCGCGTCCTGTCGATCTTCGAGGGCGCCGACGAGACGCTCTGCCTCCGCGTGATCGCCCGCCGCCTCGCCGAGAACGCCCTCGCCGCCGAGCCCACACCGCAACGTTGAGTGGAACACCCGATTATTCGGGTGTTCCACTCAACGTTCGCAGGGGCGAAGCGGTCTTCGTCAGCTCGCGCTGCGGGTCATCCCCGCACGTTCGCCGCGGGTGACGAACTTGGTGGCCATCTTGCGGCTCGCCTCGTCGATCATCTCGTCGCCGAACATCACCGCACCGCGGCGCTCGCCTTCGGTCGTGGCCTTCTCGTAGGCCTCGAGGATGTCGAACGCCTTGTCGAACTGTTCTTGCGTCGGCGTGAACACCTCGTTGATCACGGTGACCTGATCGGGGTGCAACGACCACTTGCCGTCGAAACCGAGGATCCGGGTACGCATCGCGTAATCACGCAGCGCGTCGAGCTCGCGGATCTTGAGGAACGGACCGTCGATCACCTGGAGGCCATTGGCACGACCGGCCATGAGGATCTTGCTGAACACGTAGTGGAAGTGGTCGCCGGGATACTCGGGGATCTGGACGCCACCGGTGAGCACCGGCATCTCGGTGCTCGCGGCGAAGTCGGCCGGTCCGAAGATGATCGTCTCGAGGCGATCGCTCGCGGCGCAGATCTCCTCGACGTTGATGAGGCCGCGAGCGGTCTCGATCTGCGCCTCGATGCCGACCCGGCGCGAGTGCCCCATGGTCTTTTCGATCTGGGTGAGCAACAGGTCGAGGGCGACGACCTCTGCGGCCGACTGCACCTTCGGGAGCATGATCTCGTCGAGTCGCTCGCTCGCGTTCTCGACGATGTAGGTGACGTCGCGGTAGGTCCACTCGGTGTCCCACGCGTTGACGCGCACGCACAGGACCGTGTCGCCCCAGTCCTGCTCGTTGATCGCCTTGACGATCTTTTCGCGCGCCGCTTCCTTCTCCAACGGCGACACGCTGTCTTCGAGGTCGAGGAAGACCATGTCGGCGCCGAGGCCCGGGGCCTTGCCGAGCATCTTCTCGTTGGAACCCGGTGTGGCGTGGCAGGAGCGGCGGGGCAGGTTCTTCGTGCGTTCTGACATGGCGGCCAGGGTACAAGTGGCCGGATTCGTGCATCCAACCGACACCGGTAACGTCGCCGTCGTGGCCGACACGACCCCCACCCGAACGCTGCACCCGATCGCCGACGGCGTGTACGTGTGGCTCCAACCCGGCGGCGAGAGCGGGGTCAGCAACGCGGGCGTCGTGATCGACGACGACGGTGCGACCGTGATCGACACGCTCATGGTTCGCAGCCAGTGGGAGCCGTTCGCCCGCGCCGTTCTCGGTCTCGGCGTGCCCGTGCGACGGGTCGTGCTGACCCACGCGCACGTCGACCATGTCGGCGGCACGAAGGCGTTCACGCAGAGCTCGGTCTACGGGAGCGAACAGACGAGCGATCTGCTCGACAGCACCGAGATGCCGATCGCCGCGTACAAGCACTTCATGTCGGCCTTCGCCGACGAGTTCGACGACCTCGCCGAGACCGGCGTGCGCCCCGTGACCCATCTCGTCACCGACGCCGCGCGACTCACCGAGCGCGTCGAGGTGCTCCCGGTCGCCGGGCACACCTCGGGCGACGTCATGGTGCTCGTCGACGACGCCGACGTGCTGTTCTCGGGCGACCTCTGCTTCTTCGGCGTGACACCGCTCGCGTTCCAGGGCGACCCGGCGTTGTGGGCCGCGACGCTCGACGCGGTCGCCGATCTCGCGACCACGATCGTCCCCGGGCACGGGCCGATCGGCGGCGCCGCCGACGTCGCTGCGCTCGCCGATTACCTTCGCCACTGCGTCGCCGGCACGATCCCGCCCGGGCCGTGGGACACCTGGATCGAGCGCGCCGAACGCGACGCGATCAACATCGAACGCGCCGCGCTCCTGCGCGCCGGGCGCGACGAGATGCCCCCATCGATGCTGCGGGCGATCGGCTTCGCCTGAGCGGCTTCGGTCGAGTGGCACACCCGTGCGGTAGCGTCGTTTCGTGGCGCAGAACCCGGACCCGAACCTCTCCGTCGCCAACCTCGCCGGCACCGCCCGGTCGCTCGACGACTGGACGACGGTGTTCAACCTGGCGATCGTGATGTTGCCGCCGCGCGTCGAGGCGAGCGCGTTCCGGCCCGTTATCCGGCGCATCTTCGCGACCCTCGGCGACGCCGACGTGCGCACGACGATCTGGGTCCCAGGGCCCGCGTCGATGGCCCGCAAGATCCTGGGCGACCTCGCCGAGGAGTACCTCGTGTGGTGCGATCCCGACGCGGCGCTCGCGACCTCGCTCGGTCTCGAACGGCTGCCCGCGTTCGTGCACCTGCGCCAGGACACCACCCTCGTGAGCTGCGCGCAGGGCTGGTCACCGACCGAGTGGCAAAAGCTCGCCGACGGCATCGCCGCGCAGATCCACTGGACGAGCCCGATCGTCGCCGGGCGCGGCAACCCGCCGGCCTCACCGGGCTGGGCCCTCTCCGCCTGACCGGGGACTTCACGAGTTCACGAGTCGCTGACCTGGGCAAACGCGCTCCGAGCGGGCCCGATCGCCGTTCCTCCTGGTCAGCGGGCGATTTCGGGAGCCGACCCGCAGGGGGTCGCGGGCCGCTGCTACGGTCCGGTGCCGATCGTCCCGCCGCCACGGTCTCGCACGTGTCGAC